>ODAI010089871.1_pt1 | contig 101993 bp, 83 predicted proteins | sample 1539321 | NCBI WGS metagenome assembly ODAI01 (sample SAMN02144231, study PRJEB22623) | gut metagenome | biome: sheep rumen | host: Ovis aries | place: New Zealand
CAACAATGCCTTTGCACGGTTCAGACGGCTCTGACGGATGATGTCAACAGGGGTACGACCGGTGAGTAGCTTAGTCTTGCGGTAGAGCTGAACGCGGCTGAGACCCATTTTAGAGGCAAGTGTCTCTACAGTGAACTCGCTGTCGCTCATCTGCGACTGCACTATCTGCCGCAACTGCTCCAGAAAACGGTCGTCCATATTCGACGACAGCTCTATCTGCTTCTGCTCCTCAGGCGTAAGCTTGGCAACGTTTCTTGCCGAGGACTCTTTCTCGAGATTTCCAACAACCAGTGAAAAAGCTTCGCGCTCAAGCTGATGACGGCGATACATGGTGGTGAGTGCAAACCATGCTCCGAGGAGTATGAGAACGATTATTACTACTAGTAGAACAAGATATACCTGTTGGTGACGGTACTGTGTGAAATACCAATCGATTTTGTTGTGCAGACGATCGAGACGGTCGTTCTGTATTTCCATCTCTTCGGCCTGCATGAGCATCACTTCGACATTTTCCCGGGTGACGATGGCCGATTTCATTAGGTTGTCGCGTTCGTAAGGTTTGCCCTTCAGGATGTTTACGGCAAGACGCATCACGAGGTCGCCGCGAGTGGGATAGATATAGCTGGCATCGAGCAGACCTTGACGCACGCTCTCTATGCCGTTTCCCTTGCCCGACAAGCCGTCGATGCCGCAGTATTTTGTAGTGTGTGGATTAGAAGGCGGCTCTTCATTGCGCCGTAATGTGTTGAGTGCCTCGCGAGCACCGAGAGCCATGCGGTCATTTTGGCCAAACACGTAGTCGATGTCAGACAGGTCGCCGTTGTAATCATTGATTGCCTTGATGGCACTCTCCCTGGTCCAGTCGCCTTGCAGAGATGCTACTATCTCGATGCCGGGGCTCTTCTTAATTGCTGCAAGGAAGCCGTTGTGACGGTCGATGGCGGGCGACGACCCTTTTAGGCCCATAATCTCAAGAACGCGCCCCTTGCCGTCCATTTGTGCTGCAATATATCTTCCCATTTCGAAACCCATATTGTAGTTGTCGGCTCCAATGTATGCCGTGAACTTCTTCGACGAAGTCTTGCGGTCGAAAACGATTACGGGAATACCTTTGTCGTGGGCACGGTCGATAACAGAACTCATTGTCATCATCTGGTTTGGTGCTACGATGAGCAGGTCAACGTTCTTATCGATATACCGTTCTATTTGCTCTATCTGTCGCCGGTCGTTGTCGTCGCCCGAAGCGATGCAGACGTCGATATTGTCGTAGAAGTATGTGGCAGTGCGCAGTTCGCGGTTAAGTTTCTCGCGCCAGATATCCTCACTGCATTGTGACACTCCGATATGGTATGTCTTCATGTTGTCGGAACATGAAGATAATATTACTGATAGTAGTATGTATATAAAGGCGTGGTGTGAATGTTGCATTCTCATAGTCTTAATTTGCTTCCACGTTATTCACAGAGAAAGATGGTAACTCCGCGTGCAGCCTGGGCTCCATATACGAGGCTTTGCTCAATGTCGGCTGTTTTCGACGGTCCGCTGATAAAGGTGCCAAAGCCGTAGTCGTTGAACTGTATGTGGTCGTATGCCTCGTGCATATTGTTGACGATATTTTTCCGTGAGATAAGTATGACAAGGTTCTCGCTAATGAAGCAGATGGCTTTCTCCTTCATGGTCTGGGGAATCCAAATACATGCATTCTCTGCCACTCCTATCTCGCCGCGGATTACTCCTACATCGGTATCCTCAAGGTCTTGTGCCGTAATTACGGTGTCTGGATTTTTGTCGGCTTTAATGCCGGGAATGTTGCTGCTCACCACCTTTGCGTCAGGATAACATTCGCGAATCTTCAGGTTCAGGTCGTCGTCTGCATTAATTTCCACGACTTTTGCGCCTCCGCTGGTTGTGGCGGTCTTTACGAACTGAGCCACGGGATCGGTATATTGTATTCCCCTGATGTTGACCTCGGGCTTATCGAATGCCATGCGGGTGTTTTTCCGCAGGCGGCTTAATATTTCTTCTCTACTAAACATGCAAAACTTGTATTATTTATCTTTTAGGTGAAGTCGCCATAGCTGGTGGAATGAATTCTTCGGGAATTCTGGCATCGTGTGGCCTACGCTCCATCCGTTGAGACGAGAGTTGGTGAGACATTCGGGCACGATATTTGCCAGAGGTGCAAACTTCAAGGCAGTGGTATATAGAGACGGGTGGTTGAACAAATATTTCATTCCTTGCGACATTGTTTTTTTCATTATGTCAGCATGATGCCATTCGTCAAGATGCTGTCGCCAACGATATATCTGTGTGCTCAAATCCACTCGTACAGGACACACGTTGTCGCACGAGCAGCACAGTGAGCATGCCGATACGTTATGGTAGTTGGTATCGTGGTCTTTCAGCATTCCAAGATTGACACCAATGGGACCGGGAATGAAATAAGTGTAGCTATAACCACCGCTGCGGCGATATACGGGGCATGTGTTCATGCAGGCTCCGCAGCGCATGCACTTCAGCGTCTGCCAGTGTTCCTCGTTGGAAATAATGCTGCTACGCCCGTTGTCAACAAGTATTATGTGCATCTCACCACCCGGACGCGCCTTGCGGAAGTGGGATGTATAGACGGTAGTCTCCTGTCCGGTGCCGCAACGGGCCAGCAGCCGTTGGAATACTCCCATTGCTTTGTAGTCGGGGATTAGTTTTTCTATTCCCATGCTTACTATATGCAGCTTTGGAATACTTGTGCTCATGTCAGCATTGCCCTCGTTGGTGCATACCACAACGTCGCCAGTGGCAGCAATGCCGAAGTTGGCACCAGTCATTCCGCATCCGGCTGTCATGAAATTGTTGCGCAGGTGCAGTCTGGCTTGATGGGTGAGATAGGTCGGGTCGCAGTTGCCATGCTCAGAACCGATCTTCTCCTCGAAACATTTGCCCACCTGTTCTTTTGTGATATGTATGGCTGGCATCACTATATGACTCGGAGCCAAGTTCATGAGCTGTAGTATGCGTTCGCCGAGGTCAGTCTCGATAGGGTCGATGCCTGCACGAATGAGATGTTCGTTGAGATGGCATTCTTCGGTTAGCATCGACTTCGATTTCACCACTTTCTTAATGTTGTGTTCACGCAGTATTTTTAATACGATGTCGTTATATTCGTCGGCATCCTTTGCCCAGTGCACGATGACTCCGTTTTTAGTGGCATTTGCCTCGAATTGTTCCAGATAGTCGGCAAGATGGGTTACAGTGTGACGCTTGATGTTGTCGGCCATTTGGCGCAGCTCCTCCCATTCGGGCAGTGACGCTGCCATGTTGTCGCGCTTTTGACGTACACTCCAAAAGGTGCGGTCGTGATGGTTCACTCTGACGGCATCCTCATTGAATTGCCGTGCTGCTATGGAATGTTTGGTGCTCATAATCCCTGGGCTAATATTTGTACTACGTGGATGAACTTAATATCATGATGCTGCTTCTTGGCTATGCCCTGCATGTGCATTAGACACGATGAGTCTGGACCGGTAATGTATTCAGCCCCGGTCTCTTCATGACGCCGTAGCTTGTCGAGTCCCATGCGAGTGCTCACGTCGGGTTCTTCTATTGAGAACATCCCTCCGAATCCGCAGCACTCGTCGGGGCGTTCGGGTTCAACGACGGTGATGCCTTCTACCATTTCGAGCAGGTCGCGAATCTTGTTAAACCTGGGCGAGTCCATACGTTCTGACGGAGTGGAAAGTCCCAGTTCGCGCACACCATGGCAGCTGTTGTGGAGGCTCACTTTATGATGAAAGCGTCCTGGTACACTCTTCACCTTCATGATATCGTGGAGAAACTCTACGATGTCCATTGTCTTCTGTGGAGCACGACAATCGTGCCTGCCTTCGAGCAGATGAGGATGGAAGAATCTGACATACGAAGCACAGCTGGCACTCGGAGCAACGACATAATCGTAGGTGGAAAAGAGGTCATCGAACTTTTCTGCCAGTTCTGTTGACATCTTCTCAAAGCCGGCATTGCCCTGCGGCTGTCCGCAGCATGTCTGCTTCTCGGGATAATCAACGTCGAGTCCATAGTACTTTAATAACTTGTATGTGGAAACGCCCACCTCAGGGTAGAGCGCGTCCACATAACAAGGAATAAACAATCCAATTTTCATTGTCAATCAATAATGGCTCTGGTAGTAAATAACGTGGGTGTTGAGATACTCCTCAAGACCATGCTTGCCGTCTGCACCGCCGATGCCACTCTTCTTCACGCCGGCATGGAAACCCTGGATAGCTTCAAAGTGGAATCGATTGATATAAGTTTCGCCGAAGTTCAGTTCGCGGCATACGCGGGCTGCCGTGTCAAGGTCTTTTGTGAAGACGCTCGATGCCAGTCCGTATTCAGAATCGTTAGCCCACTCAATAGCCTGGTCGAGAGTGTCGAACTCTACGAGCGGAAGCACAGGTCCGAAGGTCTCTTCGTGTATGATGTCCATATCCTGAGTGCATCCGTCGAGAACGGTAGCGGCATAGAAATAACCTTTGTCGCCGATGCGGTGGCCGCCGCACAGCAACTTGGCACCTTGCTTCACGGCACGTTCCACCTTCTCGCTGACACTCTCAAGGGCACGCTTTTCTACGAGAGGTCCCATGTCGGCATCTTTCATAACAGCAGGATTGCCTACTTTTACTGCAGAGAACTTCTTCACGATGAGGTCGGTGAACTGTTTTTTCACGCGCTTGTCAACATATACGCGCTCTGCCTGGTTGCATATTTGGCCGCTGTTACCTATACGGCTGTCAAGAACAGCCTGAGCTGCTAACTCAAGGTCGGCATCGGCACATACGATTACAGGAGCCTTGCCGCCAAGTTCAAGTGACACCTTTGTGATATTTGGAGCTGCAGCCTCCATAATCTTCACACCTGCTGAAACAGAACCTGTCAGGCTGACGATACCCACCTTCGGGCTGCCTGCCATGGCATTGCCTACGAGCGAACCGCGACCGGTGACAACATTGAAGACTCCAGCGGGAAGTCCGCTCTCGTCAACAATCTTGCAGAACTCACAGCAATTCTCTGGAGTAATCTGTGATGGCTTCAGCACAATGGAACAGCCAGCAATCATTGCCGCTGCCGCCTTGCGGGCAATAAGGAAGAACGGGAAGTTCCATGGCAGAATACCTGCGGCAACGCCACATGGAACTTTCTGAAGCAGCATCGTCTCGCCACGGTTGTCACTTTGGATAATCTCTCCCTCGATATGACGTGCAAACGATGCCATATAGTCGAAATACTCAGCCGTAACGTTCACTTCGACACCGGCCAGAGCCTGGGTTTTTCCCTGTTCGCGAACGAGAATTTCCTGGAACTTGTCGAAATTATCTCGGATGCCTTGTGCCATCTTTCTCAGATATACGGCACGCTCGCAAGCCGGAATTTTAGCCCATTCCTTCTGGGCTTTCTCAGCTGCATCGATTGCCTCCTGAACGTCTTCCACGGTTCCATCGGGCTGGCGGCTTATCACGTCTTCCGTTGACGGGTTAAGAACGTCAATCCACTTGCCGGAGCGGCTATCAACGAATTTGCCGTTGATATACATTTTCAATTCTTTCATAAATTAAGTGTTTGTTTTAGTAATTGTTGGTGATTAGTGGCTTATTCCTTGCTGAAGTCGTCTTTGCCTACTCCGCAGATGGGGCATACCCAGTCTTCAGGAATGTCTTCGAAAGCCGTGCCTGGTGCAATGCCGTTGTCAGGATCTCCTTCTACCGGGTCATATACATACCCACATGTGTTGCAAATGTACTTGTCCATAGTTTTTAATGTTTAGTTATTAATAAAATAAAAATGGGTGATTATATATATTTCTCAATCTTGTCGATTATCGTTTCGGGTGCAATCTGTGTCAGACATGCAAGGTCGCCACGCTTACATGGTTTGTTGCCATAGATGCTGCATGGACGACAGGCAAGTGGCACTTGAACTAAGCTGTCGGGTTCCTGGCCCCATCCCATGAAGCCAGCGTAAGGGTGTGTTGCGCCCCAAATGCTCACGACAGGAGTTGCTACCATTGATGCAAGATGCATGTTGGCACTGTCCATCGATACCATCACATTGAGATGGCTCATGAGAACGAGCTCCAGTCTCAAATTATCGATGAGTGAGGAAACCTTCACGCACTGGCTGAATTCCGAAGCCCATTCGTCAAATGTCTGTTCCTCACGCTCCCCACGACCGAAAAGGAACAGCCTGGCATCAGGATGACGCTCAATGAGCATTGTGAGCACTTGTTTCATCTGCTCTATTGGATAAACCTTTGTATCATGGGCTGCATAGGGAGCAATGCCTATCCATACTTCTTTCTCACCCTTTTGCTTGAGACTGTCGGGAAGCAAGCTAAGGTCGCCCCCCTCGTAAGGGAAAATGGAATGGAAGTGAATATCCACTGGATATCCGAGTTTGGCCAGTACCTCTGAATACTTTTGGAACGATGTGGGTTGTTGTTCAAGCCGTTTGTGAGAGTAAGAAATTAGTCGTTTGCGACCCTTGCGGTACTTGTTGATGTGCTCTACGTGAAAGCGGTCGAGAGAGAATCTCATCCGAAGAAACTCCGACCTCAGCACATTGTGGAGGTCGGCAATGGCAGTGAAGTTCTTAGCTGTGAGCCTGCGGTAGAGTGCATTCAGACCTTTGATGCCGTGATATTCATGCTTCAGGTCGGCTTCCATGAAACTCACATTGGGGGCAAGGTTTTCGAAAAAGGGACGTGCGAAGGCACGGCTGAGCACGGTGATGCGCAACTTGGGATATTGCATGGCCAGTGAATAGACCACTGGCACAGCCATTGCTACATCGCCGATAGCCGAGAACCTGATGATGAGAATGTGTTCCTTCTTCACTGTCGCCGTTTTATTTTTTCTTATATAGTATAGGATTTGTTGACGGGTCGTTGTACATCTTCATTTGACGATATACTTTCATATATTTTCTGCCTGCGGCAATGTCTTCGAGAAGTTGGTCGATGGCAAGCGACAGGTCTTTCTGCTGCTCAAGCAGTATCTCAAGTTTCAGCTTGCATTTATTTATGTGCTCAGCATCGGCATCATTGCGGCCAACCTGTTCCTGCATGTGATATATCTTCAGGGCGAGAATGCTCAGCCTGTCAACAGCCCATGCCGGGCTTTCTGTGTTAAGGGTGGCATTAGCCGAAGGTGTCACATCGCAGAAATACTGGCGGAAATAGCTGTCTATTTCCTCCACCAGATCGGTGCGGTCTTGATTGCTGCGGTCTATCTTCCTTTTAAGAGACAGTGCTTCCGATGGATTGATGTATGGGTCGCGAATGATGTCTTCGTAATGCCATTGCACGGTATCAATCCAGCATTTTAGATAAAGGCTGAATTCGATAGTTCCGCGTTCATAAGGATTGCGTATGGGAGCATCTACACTGTCAGTTAGGTGATAATCGTCTATCGCCTGTCGGAAAATTTTGTTTGCTTGTTCTGTAAATGACATTTAATGCAAATATATTGTTTCACTTTGCAAAACTAATCATTTCTTTTCAAATATCCAACGAAATTGTGCAAAATTCTAAAAAATTATGTACTTTTGCACTTAATATGAAGATTATTGTTGACGATAAGATACCTTTTATACGGGAAAAGCTGGCTATGATAACCGATGACGTGGTTTACATACGCGGTTCGGAGATATGCCAGAACGATTTAAAAGATGCTGATGCCCTGATAGTAAGAACTCGCACACGATGTGACTCACGACTTCTGGAAGGAACCAACGTGCAGTTTGTTGCTACTGCTACGATAGGCTTCGACCATATCGATATTGACTATCTCCAGAGTGCCGGTATTAGTTGGATGAGCTGTCCGGGATGCAATGCGGCGAGTGTGGCGCAATATATTAACAGTACTCTGCTCGTTCTGGGCATTGATCTGGAAAGCAGTGTTCTTGGTGTAGTAGGCTGCGGTCATGTAGGCTCGCTTGTTAAAGCAGTGGGCGAGCAATTGGGTATGAGCGTGATGGTGAGCGACCCTCCGCTTGGCCGTCCAGATTTTGTCAGCCTCGAAGAAATCGCATCCAAGGCAGATGTGATAACTTTCCATGTGCCTCTCGACGGCACTACACACTATATGGCAGGGAAGAGATTTTTTAGCATGTTGCGTAAAAAGCCCTGGATAATAAATAGTAGCCGTGGTGGTGTGGTGGATGAACGTGAGCTCATTGATGCTCTTGACATTGGAGTGGTGAGAGGGGCCGTTGTCGATACATGGGAAAATGAACCCTCAATAAATACTATATTATTAAATAAGGTATATATCGGGACTCCACATATTGCCGGATATTCTGCCGACGGGAAGGTAAATGCCGACAACATGGTGATCGAGGGGTTGTGCCGGCATTTCGGCATTCCTAATCCTGGAAAAATAATGCCGCCGCCGCTTCCTTCAGACTTCGTATATACCGGAAATCCTTTGCAGCTTTATAATCCGCTCGATGACAGCATAAAGCTGAAACGAAATCCCGATGACTTTGAACGACTGAGGGGAGACTATCCTCTGCGACGTGAGAAGGCAGAAATTGTGCACGGGAACACCTGATAAAGTGTCGAAAAGACAAAATTATGCACTTAAACATGCACAATATTACCTTGTTTGTGCAACAGAACAATGTTTTTTTACGAAAATATTTGTTTATATGAATAAAAATTAGTTACTTTGCACCCGATTTTGAAAATAGAATGAATATTTAGTAACAATTAAAGATTAAAATTATGTCAGAAATTGAAAGCAAAGTAAAGGCAATTATCGTTGATAAGCTTGGTGTTGATGAGGCTGAGGTTAAGCCAGAGGCAAGTTTCACAAACGACCTTGGTGCTGACTCATTGGATACAGTAGAGCTGATTATGGAGTTTGAGAAGGAATTTGGTATTTCTATCCCTGACGACAAGGCTGAGAAGATCGGTACTGTAGGTGACGCTATAGCTTACATCGAGGAGAACGCTAAATAATTTTTCAATTGATAATTGAGAATTGACATTGAGAATTATAATTGGTTCTGACCTTGATTTGTGTCAGACCGATTGTAATTCTCTCTTTTTATAGTATTATCCAATTCTCTAAAACAGATTATTCATAAAAGGATATTATGGAATTAAAAAGAGTAGTAGTTACTGGTCTTGGTGCGGTAACTCCTGTTGGCAATAACCCGGAGGAGACATGGAAAAACCTTGTGGACGGTGTCAGCGGTGCTGCTCCATTCACGCTTTTTGATTCAGCTCTTTTCAAGACTCAGTTCGGCTGCGAGGTGAAGAATTTCGACCCCAGCGGATACATTGACCGTAAGGAAGCACGCAAGATGGATCGTTATGCTCAGCTTGCAATGGTTGCAGCTAAGCAAGCAGTTGCAGATAGCGGAATGGATCTTGAAAAGATAAATAAAAACCGTGTTGGAGTGGTGTTCGGAGTTGGCATTGGCGGAATCAAAACTTTTGAGGAAGAGGTGGCATATTACAGTGTTAACAAAGAAAACGGACCAAAGTTCAACCCATTCTTCATACCGAAGATGATCAGCGATATTGCCGCCGGTCAGATTTCTATCGAATATGGATTCCACGGGCCGAACTACGCTACCACATCGGCATGTGCATCATCGACGAATGCGTTGGCCGACGCATTCAATCTTATCCGGCTGGGTAAGGCAAACGTAATTTTAGCAGGAGGTGCCGAAGCTGCCATATGTGCTACGGGTGTAGGCGGATTCAACGCCATGAAGGCTCTCTCAACACGTAACGATGACCCACAGCACGCTTCACGCCCGTTCAGTGCCAGCCGCGACGGATTCATTATGGGCGAAGGTGCAGGCTGTCTTATTCTTGAGGAACTGGAGCACGCCAAGGCTCGTGGAGCAAAGATATATGCTGAGATGGTTGGAGCCGGTATGAGTGCTGATGCATATCATATCACTGCTTCACATCCCGAGGGTCTCGGAGCAAAGCTTGTGATGGAGAATGCCCTGGAAGATGCAGGGATGAAACCCGAGGATATCGATTATATCAACGTGCACGGTACATCTACCCACGTGGGCGACATCTCAGAGGCTAAGGCTATCAAGGACGTATTTGGAGAAGCTGCTTACAAGCTGAATATCTCGTCCACAAAGTCGATGACGGGACATCTGCTCGGTGCTGCCGGAGCAGTCGAGGCAATGGCTACCGTGCTGGCAGTGAAGAACGATATCGTTCCCCCGACTATCAATCACGAGGAGGGCGACAATGATCCGGAAATCGACTATAACCTTAACTTCACCTTCAATAAGGCGCAGAAGCGCGAGGTTCGTGCTGCCATTAGCAACACCTTCGGATTCGGAGGACATAATGCATGTGTGGTGTTCAAGAAATATACGGTATAAGCTATGCTGAACACCTATATCATTGACCGTATAAAGCTCCTTTTCCGCAAGGACAAGGAGCTTTATTATACCCTTTACGAAATTTTGGGCTTCTTTCCTCATAATATCGACATTTATAAGTTGGCATTGATGCACCGGAGTGCAAGCCGTCGCAATGAGAAAGGACGCCCGCTGAACAACGAGCGTCTGGAGTTTCTTGGCGATGCCATTCTCGATGCTGTTGTCGGAGATATCGTTTATCGCCATTTTGAGGGGAAACGCGAGGGGTTTCTCACTAACACACGTTCGAAGCTGGTACAGCGTGAGACGCTGAACAAACTGGCACAGGAGATGGGAATACTACAGCTTGTGAAATCAGCCAGAGGAAATAATTCTCATAATAGCTACAAAGGCGGTAATGCTTTCGAGGCTATTGTGGGAGCCATTTATATCGACCGTGGCTATGATGCCTGCATGAGATTCATGCAGAAGCGCATATTGGCACAGCTCATAAATATCGATAAAGTGGCATATAAGGAGGTGAATTTCAAGTCGAAGCTGATTGAGTGGACGCAGAAAAACCGCGTGAAGATGGAGTTCCGACTCGTAGAGCAGTCGGAGGATAAAGTCGGGAGTCCAAAATTCATGTATCAGGTTGTGCTTGAGAATGTTGAGGGCTGTTCGGGTACAGGCTATTCAAAAAAAGAGAGTCAGCAGATGGCATCAAAGCTGACATTGCAGAAACTCAAGCGCGAGCCGCAGTTCATCGATGCTGTTTTTGCTGCCAAAAGCGACCGTACGAAGATGGAGGAAGAGCCTGTTGCAGCTGTGCCAGTCTAAGTTGAGAAAAGAGCATTTTTATATCTTTTAACAAACAATATTAGACTATAAAAAAAAATATACCTATTTTTGCAGTCGTATAATATAGTGGTACGGACAAAAAAATATAATTATTAAAGATAAATGTTATGAACAAGAATTTTTTTATGAAAGGTGGGGCTGTTATCGCGATAGCAATAGCAGTTGCAAGCTGTGGTGAAAAGAATTATTTCGACCCAACTACGCAGCAGCAGGAATTCAATGCGAACTTTATTAACAATGTGATGGGTGGTAAGCAAATTGACCCGAAGCAGACTTGGAACACTTCTGCCATAACACAGGCAAAGGTTACCGTTGACCTCAATTACGGTGAAGAATATACACTATATCTTACAGAGGGCGCACCTCTTATTGACAGCGATGTGGCATACGTGGGCAAGACTGTGGTGAAGTCGGGCGAAACAAAGACGTTCAGTTTCACGCGTCCGGCATCGTCACCTCTGCTCTATGCAGCCCTTTACGATAAAAACAGCCATGCCATCGTAAAGATGGTGCCCGTGACGAAAGACGGTGTCGAGGTAGAGTTCAGCAACAATTACACTTCCGTATCGGGAGCCAAGGGTATGCATAAGGCTGTCTCTGAAGGAAACCGCTGGAGTGTAGAGAAGAAGAACATGCCCGACCTCTCCTCCTATAAGACGGGTGCTGTAGAGATTACTGCAGCCAACAATGTTACAAGTCCAGGCAACTATCCCGAGAAATACATTATTCCCGAGGGAACCACTTGGACTGCTAATATCCCAGCTATTCAGGCATACGGCGGTGAGTCTGTTTATGTAGCAGGTACGTGGACTTTATCTGAAGAACAGCGCACCAACGGCGGTAGCGTAATCGTAGTAGGTCCTACGGGAACCATCAACGTTCCGGCAGGAGTGATGCTATCTACCAATGCCAACAACGGCCAAGGCTCGACGGGTATGATATATGTCGAGCCAGGAGGAAAGATTACGGGCGACGGAGAGCTACAGTTCTCTAACGGTACGCAGACCTACAGCTACAATGCAGGTGAAATCACCGTTGCAAACATCAACATCAATGGCGGTACTCTCTATAATATCGGTACCATCGGTAAGGCTACCAATACAACGACAGCTATCGAGGGGCCCGGAGGCACGCCTGAAGTACCAAGCAAGCTTATCAACGTAGGTCAGTGTTATTTCACCAGCGTCAGCGGAGCCGGAATGAGCTTTGATAATGCTTGTAACATCATCGTTACCGGCGACTGCGCTATCGGCAACAGCACGAAAATGGACAACGGCAGCTATTTACAGTGCCAGACTCTTCATCTCAACGGAAGCAACAACGGTGGCATCGTGATGTACATGGGCGAGGCAGCATACGTAAACTGTATCGGTGCGCTCTCGGTAAATAACTTCGGCGTTTGGGGACCGGTAGGTACTGCAACAGCAGCCACCAACCGTGCCATCTTCAAAATTGGAGGCTGCAGCTATACGAATTACACAACTGGAAGTGCTTCAACGTTCATGCTCGATAATGTTGAGTTGATTCTTCCAGAAAACTTTCCTTCAGGCGTTGACTATGGCTATAATGGTAGCTCTGACAATAAGGCTTATGGCCTTGGCTATTTAGATGCAAATGCAAGCACTTATCCATCCAAAAATCTCATTTACGGTTGGTTCAATGGTTATGCATGCCGACTGATAAATGGCGACAATTATAACTTCACTGAAGTTGTTGTAAGGTGGGTTCAGGTAAATGATTATTATGGGTATAATGAAACAAAATGGGTTCCATCTTGGAAAACAGGTACTGCACAGACCTCATTTGGCGATGACAGCCGTGCCACATGTATTTATGGTACCTCACCCTCATATACCGTAGCAAAGGATGAGACAGAGAACTGCGGTGTAACATTCACGAGCAAACCGAACATTCCGCTTACTCCGAGCTATACGTACTACGCTTTCGAGGATCTTGGAACGACCGACGACTTCGATTTCAACGACGTTATCATACGCGTTTCAGCTGCCGACGAGAATGATGTATGCACGGTAGAACTCGTGGCTGCCGGCGGTACACTGCCCGCACAGCTGAAGTACAACGGCATCAATGTAGGTTCAGAAGTTCATGCTGCCTTTGGCGAGTCATCAAGCGTCATGGTGAATACAAATTCAGTGAACCACGACTTCACCACGCTTGGCACACTCACGCTGGCTAATGGTGAGACTCCTGGCAACCTTACCTTTGTTCTTGCAGTGACTGGCAACGACGGTTCGACACGGCAGATTACGTCTGCTGTCACACCCGGAGCAGCGCCTCTCTATGTTATCGTGAGCGGCGACAAGGACGGAAAATGGTTCTGGCCGAAGGAGCGCACCAACATAAACGTCGCATACTCTCAGTTTGGCGAATGGGGTGCAAACATCCAGAGCAACGCAACATGGTATGCCAACCCTGTTGCCGGAAACGTAGTGACATACTAAACAGCGATATGCTGACATTATAATAGAGAGACATCTGCCTCGTACAGATGTCTCTCTTCGTAAAATCGAAGAAACCAGACTGTTATGAAAAGCCAGATAATCAATCTTTGCGCAGCCATTGCCATACTTGCCGTGGCAGCCTCTTGCAAACCCAAAAATCTGTTCGACCCGATTGCCTATGAACAACACCTTAAAGAGACTGCGCCACTGTCAACCGTGGATGCCTTGCACACCTGGAATCTTACAACCGGACGGAGCGTTAGCATTCAGGCTAACGGAACCGACGGAGAGGCGGTAAAGGTGCAGGTGCTTAATGCCAATCCTACCACGGGAAAAGCAGAGATACTGGCAGAAGACTCTGTGGTCCAAGGGCGGAGTGTAACGCTTTTCTTTTATGCACCTAAGTGGATGGACACCTTCTACGCTGTGCAGCAGAACAGCAATAATACTTCCACGCTGAAGGAATTCAAGGCTGCCGACCGCAATGTTGGCTTTACCGGTGGCACGAGACTCCAGGGCAATCCACAGTTCAAATGGGTTACATACAGCTACTGCTTCGAGGAGAACTATCCTGACATCGGCGATTTGGATATGAACGACTGTGTGCTTCGCATCAGGGTCGAGCCGGGCGACGATGAACTGGAACGCCGTATTAATGTCAAGCTTGCAGCCGTAGGGGCAACAAGGCAGATTGCAGCGGCAATCAATATCGTCGGATGCTCTTACTATGACGTTGAGAGTGTGGTAACGAGCGACGGACAGTCTTTCGGTCAGCCTTACCCACTCATGCTCAGGTTTATCGACAATACAAACAATCTTCAGATGGGACTGCATGGCGAGGCTGCAATCCGTCTCTTCGAGGATGCCCACTGGGTGATGAACAACAAACAGCGCGAAAACGGCCAGGGCATCGTGGTGCAGTATATCAACACCAGGCGTGCAAACTCAGACAATTATGTTCTGCTGGCACCGAAGGAAGTGACTTACATTGTGAGGTTCAAGAACAAAGCCGTGCTCAACAATTTCTCTATCGAATCGCTCGATCCATTCATACTGACAGAGTTCAACGGAGGTATATGGGAAACGCATACTGGCCAGTACCGCACGAATAAAATCTTGCGTGACACAGGCGACAACACATCATATACATCGATTCCGTGGGGACTGAAGGTGCCTATGGCTGATTTTGCATATCCGCTTGAAGCTAATTCCATCGGACTGCTTAAGGATAATGTGCTCTCGGGTGCATATCAGGTGCGTGGACATGCCTTTGGCGAATGGGCTGCCGACAGAAACAAAAGTCTGGACTGGTATTTGTTCCCATCTCCCATGATGTGTTTCGAGTAATATTTGTAACATGACTGCGGAAATGCTATCGTCCGGAGCGATGGGAATCCTGAAATCGCAGAAATGCTATCGTCCGGAGCGACGGGAATCCTGAAATCGCGGAAATGCCGTCGTTCGGAGCGACAGCAATTCAGAAACGGCAATACTGTCGTTTACTCGTAATTTGGTGAAATTGCAAAAAAATATTTGCTGTTTAAGAAAATATTGTTATCTTTGCAAACTAAATAACAGTTCCAATAATCAAAATGAAGAGAAGAGTAGTGATTACAGGAACAGGTATCTGGTCCTGTCTGGGGAATGATATAGCTACAGTAAAAGAATCGCTTTTTAACGGCAAGTCGGGAATCGGTATGCAGCCCGAACGTTTAGAGTACGGATACCGTTCCGGCCTTACCGGAATAGTTGAGACTCCAGTCATAACAAAGCAGATGCTCGACCGCCACACACGTGCAGGAATGTCGGAAGAGGCACAGTATGCATATATGGCGAGCCGTCAGGCTTTTGCTGAGGCGGGCATCGGTGACGAATACTTGCGTGAGAACGAAGTGGGATGCATCTTTGGTAACGACTCGTCGGCAAAACCTGTCATCGAGTCGTCGAAGATTATGGATGAAAAACACGACTCTGCCATGTTGGGCTATGGACTGATATTCCAGTCGATGAACTCTACGGTGAACATGAACCTGAGCACAATCTTCCATCTTCGCGGTGTCAACTTCACCGTCAGTGCCGCATGTGCCAGCGGCAGTCATTCAATAGGACTGGCATATATGCTCATCAAACAAGGCTTGCAGGATATGGTGCTCTGTGGAGGTGCCCAGGAGACCAACTACTATTCAATGGCATCGTTTGATGCCCTCGGAGCTTTTTCCATAAGAATGGACGAGCCTGAGAAGGCAAGCCGCCCGTTCGACCGCGACCGCGACGGCCTGATTCCGAGTGGCGGAGCAGCTGCGCTTGTGGTTGAAGACTACGAGCATGCCCTGGCTCGGGGAGCCAACATTCTTGCCGAAGTGATAGGCTACGGATTCTCAAGCAACGGAGGTGGCATCTCTGAGCCAAGCGACGATGGCAGCGTAAAGGCAATGTCGAGGGCTATCAAGGATGCAGGCATAGAGATTGCCGAGATCGATTATATCAACGCACATGCTACAAGTACCCATCAGGGCGATATGTACGAGGCCATTGCCTTGAACAGGCTCTTCCATGGACAGCGCGCCTTGATTAGTTCTACAAAGTCGATGACGGGACATGAATGCTGGATGGCAGGCGCCAGCGAGATAGTGTACAGTATCATTATGATGCAGAATAACTTTGTTGCACCGAATATCAATTTTGAGAACCCCGACGAATATTCCGAGACACTGAACATAGCCACACATACCATAGAAACTGAAGTAAATACCGTACTGAGTAATTCTTTTGGATTCGGAGGCACAAACTCTGCACTTGTAATAAAGAAGGTACTATGAAACTATCTCCGGCATTAAAGAAGAAATATACTGCAGAAACGCTTTCTGCCCTTGATGCTCAGCGGCTTGCAGAGTTCATAGCGTGGGGGCCCGTCGTCTTTCAGGTATCACGCCTAATGGTAAAGTTTGGAATCCTCGACATGATACGCGACTCACGCAACGGACTGACGAGGGAAGAAATTGTAGGGCGGACAGGACTGTCTGACTATGCCGTGAAGTGTCTGCTTGAGGCATCGCTCTGCATAGGAACACTGCTTATTGATACCGAAACCGACCGGTTTACGATATCAAAAACCGGATGGTTCTTGCTTAACGACCCTGCCACAAGGGTGAATATCGACTTCAGCCACGACGTGAACTACGAAGGGTGGTTCCGGCTTGAAGAGTCGCTTGTCAATGGCAAGCCGGAAGGCCTGAAACATTTCGGCTCATGGCCTACAGTATATGAGGGGCTTTCGCAACTGCCGGAGCATGTGCAGAAGAGCTGGTTCGGATTCGATCATTTCTACAGCGACTCATCGTTTCCCGAGGCACTGAAGATTATCTTCGATGAGCACCGTGTCCGTTCGCTCTACGACGTGGGCGGTAATACCGGCAAGTGGGCACTACAGTGTGTGGCATATAATAAAGATGTACGCGTAACTGTTCTCGACCTTCCGCAGCAGATTGATATGATGCTCGACAACGTGAATGGCAAAAACGGTGCCGACCGTATCGACGGATATGGAATCAACTTGCTTGACGAGAAAGCCAAGTTTCCATTGCGTGAGGGCGGGCTCGATGCCATCTGGATGAGCCAGTTTCTCGACTGCTTTAGTATGGACGAGATTGTTGGCATACTGCAAAGAGCCAAAGCTGCAATGAATGAAGATACACGTATCTATATCATGGAGACGTTATGGGACCGGCAACGTTTTGAGACGGCAGCATTCTGCCTTACAATGACCAGTCTCTATTTTACTGCGATAGCCAACGGTAACTCGAAGATGTACAACACTGAGGATATGGAAAGTTGCATTGTGAAGGCAGGGCTTGAGATTGAGACTATTCATGACAACCTCGGGCAGGGACATTCCATTATAGTTTGTAAGTTAAGATGAGCAGGGGATAATGGCAGAGGCAAGGCAATGGGCAGGAACAACCTACGGAAACAGCAGGATGCACCGGTGGCTTATTAGCATATTGCGCGTAGTTGATGTGAGGGTGCTTTACGTCTTTTCAGCTGTGTTTATTGTGCCTGTATGCCTCCTGTTACGTCCCAGTTTTGGCATTATATACCGCGTGTTCCGCGAGCGTTTCGGCGATTCGGTGCTACAGTCGTTATGGAAGACATACCTTAATCACTGTATGTTCAGCCAGGTGGTGATTGACAGGTTTGCCATGTATGCCGGCAAGCGGTTCAGCGTGGATATTGAGGGGGAGGAGTATTTTCAGAGTTTGGCATCAAAGCCCGAAGGCTTTGTTCAACTTAGTGCTCATGTTGGTAATTATGAGATTGCCGGATATTCACTCGCTATGGAGTCAAAGCCGTTGAACGCTCTTGTCTTTGGAAACGAGAAGGCGTCGGTGATAAAAAACCGCGATAAGATGTTTGCAGGAACCCATGTGCGCATGATACCCGTAAGTGACGATATGAGCCATTTGTTCCTAATCGACGGAGCATTGCAGCGTGGTGAGATAGTGAGTATGCCGGCTGACAGAATCCTGGGTTCGCAGAAAACACTGAGACACATCTTTCTCTGCCGTTGGGCTTTGTTTCCCGAAGGGCCGTTCCGTGTCGCTGCCATGCGAGGACTCGACGTGATTGCTGTCAATGTCATGAAGACGTCGGCAAAGAAATACAAAATTTACGCCAAGCCTTTGCATTATGACAAGCAGGCATCCCGTAAGGAGCAGATTAGCCAGTTGTCGCAAGAATATGTTTACGAACTGGAGCGAATGGTGATTAAGTATCCAACCCAATGGTATAACTATTTTGAATTCTGGATATGACGGAGACAGATATGAAGAAGCCTTCGAGTGAATTCCTCATGGCAATTGATATTCACGAGCTACTGCCGCAACAGGAGCCGTTTGTGATGATAGGTCGGCTGACTCATTTTGACATGAGGCGCACAGTCACCGAGACTATTGTCGGCGAAGACAATATCTTTACCGACGACGGGCTGTTCAGTGCTTCGGGATTGATAGAAAATATTGCACAAACATGTGCTGCACGTCTCGGTTATGTGAATAAATACATACTGAAGAACAATATAATCAATATAGGATACATAGGTGCCATCAGGAACCTGGAAGTATTATCTCTGCCTATGGTTGGCGACCGCATTACCACTACCGTTGACGTCAGCGAAGAGGTGTTTGGCATGACGCTGGCTAATGCAACTGTAGAATGTAACGGCAAAGTGATTGCAAAGACTGAAATGAAAATAGCTGTCAGGGAGGAACGAGCAGATGAATGAACTAAGAGCATCAAAGGAATTTGAAGTAAGATTCAGTGAGGTGGATTCGATGGGGGTTGTGTGGCATGGAGCATATCCGTTATATTTCGAGGATGCCCGCGAAGTGTTCGGCGAGAAGTATGGACTGACATATATGGGATATTTCGACCATGGTTATTTTGCTCCTATAGTTGAGCTTACCTTCCATTACAAGAAGCCGATAAGGTATGGAATGCGTCCGAGAGTAGATATCATTTACCGTCCTTCAGAAGCTGCGAAGGTGGTGTTCGACTATGAGATCCACGATACTGCCGATGAGAGCCTAATCGCCACCGGACATTCTGTTCAGGTGTTTATGGATCGTGATTACAAACTCGTGCTTTATAGTCCCGACTTCTTTATGGAATGGCGGAAACGGTGGGGAGTATGAATTAAAGCAATGGTATATAAAATATCCGACAATATCCTGTCGCCTTTGGGTGATACGACAGAACAGAATTTTCGGGCTGTAGCTGCCGGACATTCTGCACTCACTACTTATAATGGTCACTGGCAATTGCCGGAGCCTTTCTGTGCATCGTTGTTGAGTGACGTTCAGCGACAGAGCATTTTTATAGATGGGTTCACGCAGTACGAGCAAATGGTGATAGCCTCCGTCAGACGTGCTATCGACAACTCGTCTGTAGATGTGACAGCCGACAGGGTGGTTCTTATACTTGCAACAACCAAAGGCAATATTGAACTGCTCAGTGATAAAGACGCCTGTCCGGAAGCAGAGTTGCCGGGTATGAGCGCAATGAAGATTTCTCGCTTTCTCGGATTCACCACTAAACCGATTGTAGTCTGCAATGCATGTGTCTCCGGTCTTTCTGCCGTAATCATCGCAAAGCGACTGTTGGAGTCAGGACATTACGACCAGGCGGTAGTATGTGGGGCTGATATTATCGGACGTTTCGTGGTATCAGGGTTCCAGTCGCTCAAGGCAGTGTCGGCAGAGCAGTGCCGTCCGTTTGACTTGGAACGCACGGGGCTGAATCTCGGAGAGAGTGCAGCCACTATAATTCTCAGCCGCACTGCACCTCAGTGCAAATCTGTGTGGGCTATAGAAACAGGCGTAGTAAGGAATGATGCCTATCATATTAGCTCACCTTCTAAGAATGCAGAAGGGGCCTACAAGGCTATATCGGCGGCTATGGATGGTTTGTCGGCAGATTCCTTGGCATTCATCAATGCCCATGGAACGGCCACGATGTTTAACGACCAGATGGAATCGGTGGCAATAGAAAGGGCAGCTCTCGATACCGTTCCTGTCAATGCCTATAAGGGTTATTTCGGGCATACTCTTGGTGCGGCGGGAGTATTGGAGACATTATTGTCAATGAAAGCGATTGAGAATAATGTGATATTGCCGACAAGAGGCTTTGATGATTGTGGAGTTTCAGGCAAGATAAAGGTGGTGAAAGACTGCTTGAATACCAACAAAGTGGCTTTCTTGAAGATGATTTCTGGCTTTGGCGGCTGCAATGCCGTTGTTTCCGCTCGTTGTTACAACACCACATTCGTGCAGCACTCAGATGATAATCCGCCTGCAGCTTCAGCCTTCAGAATTTCACATCGTGTTACAGTTACCGTGAATGAAGTCACGGTTGACGGCAGAAAAATAGATATAGAAGGTACAGGCAGCCGTATGCTGACATCATTATATAAGAAATATGGTCTTGACTATCCCAAGTTCTACAAGATGGACACTCTGTGCCGACTTGGGTTCATTGCCTCGGAACTTCTTCTCGAAGCAGAGGGGGGCGACAGATTCCGTGGGCGTGATGACAGGGCGGTGATATTGTTTAACAGGTCGTCGTCGATAATTTCCGACAGAAAATATTTGGAAACGATTGCTGCCGACAATTTCTATCCGAGCCCATCCGTTTTTGTCTATACACTGCCGAATATCGTAACAGGCGAAATAGCCATGAGGAATAGCTATTATGGAGAGACAGCGTTCTACATCTTGCCTGAGCGTGATGAGCAGCAGATGGGCATGCTGGTTGAAGCATCTTTCCTCGACCAGTCAACGCGGAGCATGATAACGGGGTGGATTGACTGTACAGACGACAACAACTTCGTAGCTGACATTTATATAACAGAAACTTTATAATAAACAAAACGACATGGAAGAATTGATATTGGAACTGAAAGAGAAGATAATCGACGTTTTGAACCTTGAAGAGATGACACCCGACGAGATAGATGCCGAAGCACCTCTATTCGGAGATGCGGGTCTGGGGCTCGACAGTATCGATGCTCTCGAACTCATCGTGCTCATGGAGAAGAGCTATGGAATAAAGCTTTCCAATCCAGCCGAAGGAAAGGCAATATTCAAGAGCGTAGCCTCGATAGCTGACTATGTCAGCAAGCATCGGACAAAGTAAGGAAGCAACAGAACGACATGTACATGAGCGAAAACATTGTAATAACCGGAGAGGGTATTGTCTCGGCCATAGGCAAAAACAAGCAGGAGACAGTGGAGGCATTACTTGCCGGACAAACTGGCATAGGAGAGATAAGGTATCTTGACACAGAGCACAAAGAATTGCCGGCTGGGGAAGTTAAGATGTCGAACTCTGAGATGAAGTCGCTGTTGGGATTTGCCGAAAGCGATGAGATAAACCGGACAACGCTCATGGGTATCATCGCTGTCAGGCAGGCTTTACATGATGCCGGCATCAGTACTGCCAACGTCAATGGCCGCCATCGGCGCATAGTATTGATTTCCGGTACCACCGTCGGAGGGATGGATATTACCGAGAAGCGCATGAAGGATATTCTTGCCGGTGTTACTCCTGCCGACTGTCTGAAGAGTCATGATGCTGGAAGTTCTACCGACCGTATAGCCGGATATTTCGGAATCTTCAGCGATAGGACCACCATATCGACTGCATGTTCGTCGGCTGCAAATGCAATGATTGTCGGAGCAAACATGATAAAGGCTGGAGTTGCCGACATCGTTGTTGCCGGTGGAGCAGAGGCTCTGACAAAGTTTCATCTGAATGGTTTCAATTCGCTGATGATATTAGATAGGCAGATGTGCCGTCCTTTTGATGAGACACGGGCAGGCTTGAATCTCGGTGAAGGGGCTGCTTTCGTGGTGATGGAGGCAGAAGAGACAGCCATCGAACGAGGTGTCCCCATTCATGCTTTTATGACGGGTTATGGCAATGCGTGTGATGCTTTTCATCAGACAGCCTCGTCGGACAATGGCGAAGGTGCTTACCTTGCCATGTGTCAGGCATTGCAGATGGCAAACCTCAAACCGACAGACATACAGTATATAAATGCTCATGGTACAGGCACTCCCAACAATGACTTGTCAGAGAGTGTGGCAATGAAGAGGGTGTTCGGAGAAGAAATGCCATTAGTCTCAAGCACAAAGTCATTCACCGGTCATACAACCAGTGCTTCGGGTAGCATCGAAGCTGTAATATGCATGCTTGCCATGCGCGACGGTTTTGTTCCCGGAAATCTCGGATGGAAGAACCCTATGGCCGGCGGTATTAAACCAACATTAGGAATAGCACATTGCTCGCTTGAGAATGTGTTGTGCAACTCTTTCGGCTTTGGAGGCAACGACTCGTCGCTGATTCTGTCACGATATCCGCATCCCGACGGGAAATACATCAAGTATGGTGACGACTGCATAGAAGTAGTGGCAGAGGTAGAGGTGACATCAGAAGAGGAGCTGTCAGAAATACGTGACTATGTAAAACCAATAGAGGCAAGGCGTATGGGTAAGCTAATGAAGGCATCGATGCTAACATCGTTGAAGGCTTTGCGTATTGCCGGTGTGGAAACTCCTGATGCCATCGTTACAGCTACAGCATTGGGTTGTCTTGAAAACAGCGAGAAGCTCTTGTTCCAGATGCTTGACGAGGGCGAGGTGATGCTTAAGCCTACCTACTTCATGCAGAGCACTCATAACACCTTGGGCAGCAGTGTTGCCATCCGCACGCATTGCCACGGTTACAATATCACGTACACCCAGGGACGCGAGTCGCTTGAGTGGGCATTGCGCGATGCGAGGCTGTTGTTGAGGAGCGGAAAGTGTAACATTGTGCTTGTGGGCTGTCACGACGAAAGCACTCCAACCTTCAGTGCGCTGACGGAAAAAGCGGGCATGGACAGCATGATTCAGGTGTATTCTAAATCCATTGTACTGCGAAGGAAATGACAAGTACCGGCATAAAAGACACACTGAGTGCGAGAGGAATTTGTGTAGTAATACCTACGTACAATAACGCTGCAACTCTTGAGGGCGTGGTTTGCGACTGCAAGAATCATTGCAACGATGTGATTGTCGTGAACGACGGCAGCACCGACGATACACGGCAGATATTGCAGTCGATAGATGAAATCACGGTTGTTGACTATACAGAGAACCAGGGTAAGGGATATGCCTTGAAGACAGGATTCAGGAAGGCTCTGGAAATGGGCTTCTCATACGCAATAACTATAGATTCTGACGGCCAGCATTATGCAGAAGATATAGAGAAGTTTCTGAAAGCAAACCAGCAGCACCCCGGTGCACTGATTGTGGGAAAACGCAACATGGAAGGCAAGACGTGCTCACAAGGAAGCCGATTTGCCAATCGGTTTTCTAACTTTTGGTTCTATATACAGACAGGAAATTATCTGTCAGACACTCAGACAGGCTACAGGCTCTATCCTCTGAAAAGAATGAAGGGGCTGTCGCTGCTGACATCACGATATGAGGCGGAATTGGAACTGCTTGTCTTCGCTTCATGGCATGGTGTGGAGATTGCTGAGACTGAGATAAATGTGTTCTACCCACCCGCAGAGGAACGTGTCAGTCACTTCAGACCGGGAGCAGACTTTGCCAGAATCAGTATTCTGAATACCGTCTTGTGTTTTCTTGCTGTTCTCTATGGGCTACCGCTTCGATTATGGAGAGCTGCGGCCAGGGTGGTACGTACAGTGATTGCTATACTTTTCACCATATTCTTCATTATGATGATCATATCTCCGTGTGTATGGCTTTATATGAATATCGGTCAGAAAACAGAGAAGAAACGCCGCAATCTCCACCGTTTCTTATATAAATGCTCGCGACTGATATTGCTGAAGATTGGGGTGCCAGGCACAACGTTCTCGTATAAGATTGGTGAGAATGAGGATTTCAAAAAACCATCGGTTATTATATGCAACCATCAGTCGCATCTTGACCTTATGTGCCAGATGATGCTTGCTCCGAATATAGTGTTTCTCACGAACCAATGGGTATGGAATAATCCTTTGTATGGCGCTATAATACGAAATGCAGAGTTTTATCCAATAGCCGAAGGTGTTGAAGCGTTGTTGCCAAAACTGCGCTCGCTCGTTGAACGCGGCTATCATATAGGAATCTTTCCTGAAGGCACACGGTCAACCGACTGTCATATACAACGCTTTCATCAAGGAGCATTCTATATAGCATCACAATTGGGAGTTGACATAATTCCGATGTATCTGTATGGCACCGGAAAGGTACTGCCAAAGAAAAAGCACCTGCTTAATAAAAGTAAGATGTATATTGAAGTGGGTGAGCGGCTCTCGCAGGAAAAATTGCAGTTGATGGGAAGCGTCCGAAATCAGACATCGGTACTAAACAACCACTACAGAAAGAAATATGCCGAACTATGTAATATAATGGAACGAGAGTAAATGGTGAATATTATGGAAAGAAAGTCTGTAGTTATAATTGGTGCCGGACTTGGAGGGCTATTCACTGGAGCCATTCTTGCAAAGGAAGGGTTTCGTGTTACTATCCTTGAAAAGAATGCAACCATAGGAGGTGGCCTACAGTCGTTCCGGCGCTTTGGCGAAACCTTTGATACAGGTATGCACGTTATTGGCGGTATGCACGAAGGTGGCAATACAAGGCGTATATGTGAGTATCTTGGCATTATGGACAAGGTTGAAGTGAGAAGCACTGATGTTAACTGCAGTTCGAAAATTTTCTTTGGCGATAGTGCTGCAGTATATTCAGTACCTATTGGCAGGAATAACTTCATAAACTCATTGACGTCGTATTTCCCGCATGAAAAAGAAGGTATAGTAAGATATGTGGATGCCATCTATGCGATTGCTGACAAGATCGATCTGTTCAACCTCCGACAGGCATCTTCTTTGTTTACCGACTATCCTCCAGACTTTCTCACCGCTGCCGATTCGTTTATTGCAAAGTATGTTGATGATAATGAGTTGAGGAGCCTGCTTGCATATATGAATCCGCTGTACGGAGGGCGTGGCAACGAAACACCAGCATACGTACATGCCATTATCAATGTGTTGTATATAAACGGCACATGCCGTTTTGAAGGGGGTAGTGATAAGTTTGCCAATCTGTTAGCTGAAGTGGTAATGGATAATGGTGGCGAAGTATTAGTGAACGAAAAAGTGGAATGGATAGATATCTCAGACAAGGTTGTGAGAAGCGTGCACACCGTCAGCAAGCGTATTTTCAGGGCCGACATATTCATTTCAGATATTCATCCGTGTGCATTACTTAACCTGATGCCTCAAGATGTTTTCCCCAGGTCGTACAGGACACGCTTGCAGGAAATACCTAATTCGTATTCTGCCTTTTGTCTATACATAAAGCTAAAGAACGGCACTTTTCCGTATATGAACTATTCGGAATATTACATAGAACATTCCAATGAAATATGGAAGTTTGGCGAAGCAGACGGCGATTGGCCGAAAGGATTCCTACTGATGACTCCTCCCGACGGCGATGCCGACAAGTATGCTACTAAGCTGCTTGTGACAGCACCGATGCTGTTTGACACAGTACGACGGTGGGAACATACCTCTGTAGGGTGTCGCGGTAAGGAATATGTGGAGTGGAAACAATTGTGTGCCGAAAAAATTATAGGAATGATAGAGAGAATACACCCAGGATTCCGTGATTGCATTGAGAATATGAATATGTCATCGCCACTGACCATACGGGATTTCTATGGCGTGAAGGAAGGAGCTATCACTGGTTATAGCAAGGACTGCAATAACATTATTGTTTCACAGATACCTGTTGTCACAAAAGTAAAAAACCTGTTGCTCACAGGCCAAAACATTAACCTACACGGTTTTTGCGGTGTCGCACTGACGGCAATAAGCACATGTGAGGTGCTGTTAGGGCAAAATTATATTATTAATAAGATCAACACGAGAAAAGAATAATATGAAGAATCCGAAGTTTGATGATATTCGTCCTTATTACGAAGAGGAGATACCCGATGCCATGAAGCGTATTGCAGAGAGTGCATCGTTTCCGCTGCTTGCGTCATACATATACCCTAACGAGGCGATAGAAGACGTGAAGAAGCGAATTTCCTCGTTCAGGACTACAAAGGAGTTCCAGGCTGAGACAATGAGACTTGTGAATCAGCGTGTGATAGAGAACAGTATCAAGCAGTTTACATGTACCGGTATAGAGCGTCTTGATCCACGGCAGTCGTATCTTTATGTGTCTAACCACAGAGACATAATGCTTGATGCAAGTCTGTTGCAATACCATCTTTTCATAAATGGTTTCGATACTACTGAGATAACCTTTGGAGCCAACCTTATGATGAATCCGTTGGTGGTTGACATTGGAAAGGCTAATAAAATGTTCAGGGTGGAACGTCCTGGCGGTAGCCCAAAGGATTTCTATTTGGCATCAATGCATCTGTCAGAGTATATTCGATACGTAATTACCGAGAAGCATCAATCGGTATGGATAGCGCAACGCAACGGGCGGACTAAGAACGGTATCGATGCTACTGACCAGGGCATAGTGAAAATGTTCTGCATGAGCGAACCGTCGAACAAGATAAAGGCTCTTGCCGACTTAAACATTGTGCCGGTATCAGTATCATACGAATGGGAGTCGTGCGACATTCTTAAAACACTTGAGTTGTATCAGACTCAATACGGCCAGTACATCAAGAAACCTGGTGAAGACCTCAATAGTATTCTTACAGGAATACTCCAGCAGAAGGGAAATGTTCATTTCGAACTGTGTAAGCCGATTGCGCATGGAGAATTATGCGCTTTGGAGAATCTTACAAACAACGAATACCATCATTCAGTAGCCAAGTTGATTGACCGACGCATCAATGCGGCGTACAAACTTTTTCCGAACAATTTCATTGCCCACGATCTTCGCTATGGAAACACCAAATATCTGTCGCAATATACAGAAAGCCAGAAAGAGGCATTTCTTAACCGCATGGGCAAGCTGAACCGTTTCGATACTTGCGATGTGGAACAACTTAAGGATATTTTCCTTTCGATATACTCTAATCCAATAGAAAATATAATGAAAACCTGTGAATCATAAAGAATAAAGAAGATGAAAGAGAAAATTAGAACATTGCTGGAAGACGTTCTTCCATTGGTGGATTTTGATTCCGACTTCTTGTTCAGCGAGTTGGACTCTCTTGGTGTGACCACAATCCTTATGACCTTATCTGACGAATATGGCATAAAACTGGAATCGCTTGATGCTACACCGAGGAATTTCAAGACACTCGACAGTATTGTAGAGATGGTGGAACGAAAACTTGCAGGGAAATGACTCTTGAAGACTACCTTCAACAAGATGCGCAACTATATCCTGACAAGGTGGCATTGGTTGGAAACGGCGAGATCCTGACATACTCTCAGCTTTACGAAAGAGTGCTAATCAAGGCCAATCAACTTAAAGGTCAGTCGTATGTTAAGGGTCAGATCGTCACTGTTCGAAATACACAGTCGATAGACTTTGTCGTAACTTATTTCGCTCTTCACATTATAGGTTGCGTTGTGGCTCCATTAGAGAAGAGTATGCCCTACGAGCTTTTCGACAAGGTAACCATGCTTTTGTCGGCACATGAGATGCCTGATGGCATAGCTGATATTCTTTATACCACAGGCACAACCGGACAGTCGAAGGGAGTGATTGTCAGCCATCGTGCGATCGTTGCCGATGCAGAGAACCTTATCGACGGCCAGGGATTTAGCCACGAATTGGTGTTTGTAATCAACGGACCACTTAACCATATCGGCAGTCTGTCGAAGATTTATCCTGTGGTACTTCTTGGTGCAACAATCATTATTACCGACGGATTGAAAAATGTCAACGATTTCTTCAGTGCCTTCAGTTTCCCGGCAGAGAAGTTCGCCACCTTTCTTGTGCCTGCAAGTATCAGAATACTTATCCAGTTCAATGCAGAACGACTGGCAGCTCTTGCCGACAAGATAGATTTTGTTGAGACCGGTGCAGCAGCAATATCCCACGACGATATGAAGCAGTTGTGTCACTTGTTGCCCAAAAGCCGCCTATACAATACTTATGCCTCTACCGAAACGGGCATTATAAGCACCTACAACTTTAACGACGGCCGCTGTATAGCAGGATGTCTGGGTCGTCCGATGAAAAACTCCAAGGTTGTCATTACCGATGGCGGACTAATTTCCTGTCAGGGAGACACTCTGATGTCGGGATACGTGGGTGAGCCGGAACGGACGGCAACGGTGCTGCATGATGCAACTGTCTTTACATCGGATATAGGCAGACTTGATGATGAGGGTATGCTACACCTTTCCGGACGCGAGGACGACGTAATCAACGTAGGAGGTTTTAAGGTTGCTCCCACCGACGTTGAAAATGCAGCTATGGCACACCCAGATGTTGCCGACTGTATCTGCATACCTGTAAAGCATCCGATAACTGGCGTTGCACTGAAACTTCTTGTAGTGACAAAAAACAACGTTCTCAACAAGAAAGCGATAGCGTTGTTTCTCAAGATGAAACTAGAACCATATAAGATACCGATGATTTATGAGAAGGTGGAGTCGGTGAGGCGCACATACAACGGCAAGCCAGACCGAAAATTCTATAATCGGCAGTCATAGGAAGCAATATTATATCAAAAATTTGCGGATAAAAAAATTTTTTGCTATATTTGCACTCGATTAGAGACTTAATAATTAGGTAATTCAAGTAAAAGGAGTGAAAATGAAAAGATTATTTGTATTGGGTTTCATCATGATGTTAGTAGGTGTTTTGAATGCTCAGCAGGCACTTGTGACAATTAATAAATTGGATGAAATAACGATTATCTCCAAGATGAACCTCACGATGGACTTCTCAAAGGCTAAAATATATAATCTCACCGAAGAAGAATTCTCGCGATATGAGGTTGATTGGAATAAGGATAGGAAGTCAATCGTTAACTCTTGCATTAAAGGCTTGAAACCTCATGTGAAGAAGTATTTCCGTTTAGGTAATTACCCCGACGCCCCATACACAATGGCAATTACCGTGACTGAGTTGGGTCGTAAGGAGCAGATAAAAGGTAGTGTGGAGATTGTCTCTGCCAACGGAACCGTTCTTTTCCACATGGATGACGTTCAGACCAACGATGCTATTACGCAGGTTCCTGCCTTGACAACAAAACTTGCAATGACGAAATATCTCTCGTTGAGAATGGGACGGAAGATAGGTAAAATTATACGTGATATCCTGAAAAAAGAGTCGAAATAAACAAATATAAAGCTGATAATGGAGAGAAAAGAAATTGAAGAAAAAGTAAGGTCATTCCTGATTGACGATCTTGAGATAGATGAGGATAAGATTTTCGGGGATGCCAAGTTAAAAGAAGACATGGGTATCGACAGCCTTGACTTCGTTGACATAGTGGTTATTGTTGAGAAAAATTTCGGGTTTAAGATTAAACCAGAGGAAATGGCAGGTGTTACCACATTGAACCAGTTCTGCGATTATATTGAGAGCAAGGTGAAATAGATGTGGAAGATTATACCTTACACATTGTTGCAATGCCTGTTGCTAACCGGTGGGCAGGTATTCTTAAAGCTGGCATTGGTGAAAATGCCGCCCTTTGAGTGGTCTTGTTCATTCTGGACTTCTGTGTTTTGCAACTGGCAGTTCGCTATGAGTGGTTTGCTCTTTGGCACAGGTTCACTTCTCTGGATGTATATTGTAAAGACATTTCCGTTCAGCATGGCTTATCCTATGATAAGCCTTAGCTATGTTTTTGGGATGGTGGCAGCGATTGTTGTATTCCACGAATCGGTATCGGCTGCAAAGTGGATAGGTGTGTTTCTGATAGTTGCTGGCTGCCTGTTAATTGCCAAGTAGAAAATAGCACAAGAACAGTAATATGAATCGAGTCATTGTTTGTATTTTAGCTGTACTGACGTGTGTGCCTTTGTTCCCGCAGAAGGTTAACGAGGCAATTGTAAAACGGCAGATAAACAGCGTTGCATCTTCGCTGAGGACGTTGCAGTGCGATTTTGTTCAGACCAAACATCTGAAGATGCTTAACGACAAAATGGTATCCAGAGGAAAGATGTATTACAGTAAGGACAACCGCCTGCGCTGGGAATACGTAACACCATATAAATATGTATTCGTGCTCAATGGCAATAAAGTACTTCTGAAGAATAATGGCCGTAAGGACATCATCGATGTTAAAAAGAACAAGATGTTCAGTGAGATAGCTCGTATTATGATGAACAGCGTTGTAGGCAAATGTCTCAACGATGAGAACGACTTCAAGTCGCGTATTACTGGCACTCAGACAGAGTGGATAGCTCAGCTTACACCATTGCGTAAGGATATGAAGCAGATGTTTCAGAAGATAAACCTGCATTTCAGTAAATCAGCATCAATGGTAACTGTTGTAGAGCTGATAGAGAAGAATGGCGACAAGACTGTTATTGAACTTAAAAATATTAAGACCAATGTTGCCTTCAGTGAGGATATCTTTGCTGTCAATTAGTCTGCTGTCTGTTATCACGGCTGTATCTGCCCAGTCATTGTTGCCTGAAAAACCAGGTGACAGACAGCGTTTCACCGCAATTGTAGAGATGAAGAATGCCTATCTGAGCGGGATATGTATCATGGTGCGCGATTCCGATTTGATGAAATGTTCAGTATTCAACGAGTTCGGGGTGTCGGCCATTGATTTCTCGTATAGTCCGAAAAAGGATAAGGTGAAACTGCATTCTGTTGTCGGACGTATGGATAAGTGGTATATACGTTATGTTCTCAAGCGCGACTTGAGGCGGCTGATAAACAACCTTCGGAACGGAATTCCGTCATATATAAACGACCGGCAGCATATTAAGTATTCTTTCAAGCCATTAATACTCGAAGACAATGCGACTGGAGAATAATCTGTATAGAGTAGAGCGCAGGCACGATGATGCAGGCGTAGTATCGTTCGACATCTGTCTGAATGCCGACAGTTTTATATATAAGGCGCATTTTCCCGGCGAGCCAGTCACGCCGGGGGTGTGCATCGTGCAGATATCAGCCGAGCTGCTGGAAAAATGTTTGGGTTATAATCTTTTGATTGTGCGTCTGAAGAACGTAAAGTTTCTGGCGGTAATAAAGCCTGCAGACACCCCATTGGTAACATATACTGTCAGCAAGGTCAAGAGCGAGGATAGTATTGTCAAGGCCCAGATTGAGGTTAGCAGCAGCGGTGTTGTCCTGGCAAAAGTTTCTCTTGAAGCGAAGAAAAAACTGTCATGACGGGAAAGAAGACGGTAATAATAGGTAGCGGTTTGGGAGGCTTGGCATGTGGTGCTATTCTTGCCAAAAACGGTTATGATGTGACAGTGCTCGAACAGGCTGCCCAGCCGGGTGGATGCCTTCAGTGTTTTGTTCGTCGTGGAGTGAAGTTTGAAACGGGAATGCACTTTATAGGCAGCGCTGCAGAGGGTCAGACTCTCAATAAGCTGATGCACTATTTTGATATATACCATAAGCTACAGCTTTCGCGTCTGGATGTTGATGGCTACGATGTGGTGTCGATTGCCGGCAAAAGATATAAGTTTGCCAACGGCCGGGAAGCCTTTATAGATCAGATGAGCAGTTACTTTCCACATCAACGTAGCAATCTCGTAAAGTATTACGACCTGATAGAAAAGGTGGCTTCTGCATCGTCTCTACACTCATTGAAGTATGCTGAGAATGATTCTGCAGTGAACATGGAGTTTCAGTTGCGTTCAATCAATGAAGTTATTGAGAGTACCGTTACAGACCCTTTGTTGGCAAAGGTATTGGTGGGTAATCTTCCACTATATGCTCCGGTGCGCGATAAGACTCCCTTCTCGGTTCATGCTTTCATAATGGACTTCTACAATGCGGGCGCATATCGTATTGTTGGCGGAAGCGATAGTATTGCATCAGCTCTTATATCCACGATAGAAAGCTATGGGGGCAGGATTCTTGTAAATAGCAAGGCTACTAAAATAGCATGTAACACCATCCAGGCAACCGGGGTTGAAGTCAACGGTGAGATGATGATAGATGCCGACTATGTAATCTCCGACACTCATCCTATGCGAGCTCTTGAGATGCTCGATACGAAGATGATACGTCCGGCATTCCGACAACGTATCAATTCCATACCCCAGACAGTAGGAGGATTCTCAGTGTATTTGCATTTCAAAGAAGACACTATACCGTATATGAACTACAATTACTACGGTTTCGATAGTGACACACCGTGGAATTGCGAATTCTATGATGACTCATCGTGGCCGAAGGGTTTCCTCTACATGCACTTCTGCCATACTCCGAATCCTGTTTATGCACAGAGTGGTGTAATCCTTTCCTATATGCAGATGTCCGATGTTCAGCAATGGGAAGGCACGCACGTAGGTCGTCGTGGTGCTGACTACGAAGAGTTCAAGCGCAAGAAGGCCGAGCGGCTTATTGATGCGATAGAGGGACATTTCCCTGGATTCAAAGACAGTATAGCCCATTATTATACATCAACGCCCCTTACCTATGTTGACTATACCGGTACGGAAGGTGGGTCATTGTATGGCATAGCTAAGGACATCAATAAGGGTTCGGAATACCGTGTCCCTCATCGTACTAAGGTTCCAAATTTGCTGTTTACAGGACAGAACATCAATTCTCACGGTATGCTTGGGGTGATTGTCGGTGCAATAGTGACATGTAGTGAATTGCTTACGTCAAAGAAAATATATGAACAGATAATCGATGCAAACAGATGAGGCAGTCATTACTATTCTTGGCATTATCCTTATGCTGGCTTATGACGGTCAAGGCGAGCGGCCGGATTGATATTTGGGAAGGAACAGACAGTCATCATTCCGTTGAACTGATACCATTTATCGTTTCTGGCAATGGCAACTGCGCAGTGATAGTGTGTCCCGGTGGCAGCTATTTCTGGCATGACATGGAAACAGAAGGCTATTCGGTGGCACGTTGGCTCAACAGCAACGGCATTTCTGCTTTCGTGCTCAAATATCGCACTGCAGGCATCCCGGCCTTCCTGTTCCGCCACAGGTTGGTCTTCCATGGTAATCGCTATCCCGATGCCCATGATGATTTACTTCAGTCGTTGCGCCTGGTGCGCAAGCGGGCCGATGAATATGGGATAGACAAAAACAGAGTGGGAGCAATGGGCTTCTCGGCAGGAGGACATTTGGTTATGTCTGCAGCCGAACTCTTCGACGCTTCTGATCGCCCCGCGTTTGTAGTTTCTGTTTATCCTGTTGTCACGCTCATTGAAGATTGTTGCCATCGACGTTCGCGCAGGGCATTGCTCGGTGACAGTCGGAAGAATAACCGATACTTGCGCGATTTGTTGTCCTTGGAACGCCATGTTCCCGACGACTGCCCGCCTGTATTCCTCGTCAATTGCATCGATGATCCCGTTGTTGACTACCGCAATTCTGTCCTTCTCGATTCAGCCCTTACCGCCAGCAATATAGAACATGAATATGTTCAGTATGTCACCGGCGGACATGGTTTTGGCGCATCCGATACCAAGGGTACCGTCGAGTCGCGACAATGGCGTAGAAGGTTTCTCAACTGGATAGATAGGCTTTATAAAAATAAGAATTAAGGTTATGTTCCTAAAGATTTACGACTATATGCGATGTCATCGGGCGGTGTGGATGATACTCTTCGTATCGGTCACTTCATTGCTTGTGCTAAACATCTTACGTATTGACTATAAGGAAGACATCTCAGATTTTCTGCCTCTTGAAGACAATAGCCAAGGAGCATTAAAGGTGTATCAGAATATCTCTGGAGCAAACAATTTCATAGCACTTTTTGAATACAGAGACACCACTAAGGCCGACCCTGATGTGATGACCGGGGCTGTCGATGCCTTTTTATCGGCTATTGAGCAGGGTAAGACTGACGGACGCATAGCCAATGTTCTTGCACAGGTTGATATCGAGAAACTTTCCAACACAACAGATTTTATATATCATAACATACCATACTTCCTTGACGAAAGCGACTACCGGCGTATTGACAGCCTGATGGCACAGGACAACTATATTGCTCGCCAGTTGGAGGAAGATAAGCATATACTGATGCTTCCGGTTGGAAGTATGCTCTCGTCGAATATCGGACGCGACCCTCTGAATTTCTTTACTCCGGTGGTTGAGACTTTGCGCCAGTCGTCAGTGGGTATGAACTTTGAACTGTACGACGGATATATATTCTCTGCCGACATGATGAAGGCAGTGGTGGTTGTCACGTCGCCTTACGGCAGTAGTGAGACAGAGCATAATGCTCAGCTGCTCGCATTTCTCGATTCCTGTGGCACCGCCGTAGGAGCAGCGTTTGACAATGTCGATGTTCATTTCACTGGCGGCCCGGTGATTGCCGTGGGAAATGCCAGGCAGATAAAGAGCGACAGCATGTTGTCGGTGGGTGTTGCCGTGAGCCTGATATTGATTCTGCTGCTGTTTGTGTTCCGCAATTTCAAGAATCTGTTCCTCATCACCCTTTCTATCTGCTGGGGATGGATTTTCGGACTTGGAGGTCTTGCTCTCGTAAACAGCAACATCTCAATAATCGTCATAGGCATCTCGTCGGTTATCCTCGGAATAGCCGTTAACTATCCCCTTCATCTTATTGCCCATCTGTACCATGTTTCTGATGTGAGGGCGGCGATAAAGGAGATAGTGACACCTCTGCTTGTGGGAAATATCACCACTGTTGGAGCGTTCCTCAGCCTTGTGCCTCTTCAATCGGTGGCTCTGCGCGATTTGGGGCTCTTCAGTTCTTTCCTGCTCCTTGGCACAATATTTTTTGTGTTAATATTCCTTCCTCATATAGTAACACCGCATAAGCCTGTAAAAGTGCCCCTGCTGGAAAAGATAAGTTCTATTACCCCAGAGAATCATCCGTTGCTTATCGCTGCTATAGTAATAATGACGCTTGTTTTCGGTTATTTCAGCAATCAGACAGAGTTTGATGCCAACATGAGCCATATCAACTATATGACCGATGTGCAGAAGAGCGACATGGCCTATTTTCAGAGGATGATGAGAAATTCCGGTTCCACAGAGATACTCTACGTTTTATCTACTGACAGTACCCTTGATGGTGCTCTCGACAAGAGTTTGTCTGTGCAGGAATACTTCGACAGCCTGCAGCGGCAAGGAGTCATAGAGCGGCATGCCAGCTGTACACGGTTTCTTGCGTCGAGAGCGGAACAGGAGCGACGTCTGGCATTGTGGAATAAATTCACTGACCGCTATCGTGAGAAGCTCAAGAAAGAGCTTCCGGCTATAGCAGCCTCTGCCGGTTTCTCTGCAGCTTCGTTCGATGAGTTCACCGCCATCCTCAATGGTTCATACAGCGCCGGTGACGGCAGAGACATTCTGCATGAACTCTCGGCAATGTTTGCCTCCAACGTGAGCATAGATAGTATAGGGCACCGTTATGATGTCGTGGATGTGCTGCATGTCAGTAGCGACAAGGTTGATGGAATACGTGAGGCAGTAGGCAGCCGGCTGTGCGGCCATTATTGTTTCGACATCGCGAGTCTGAATAGTGCATTGGCAAATAATCTGTCCGACAACTTCAACTATATTGGGTGGGCTTGCTCGCTGATAGTGTTTTTCTTTCTGTGGTTCTCGCTCGGTCATGTAGAACTTGCCGTATTGTCGTTCCTTCCGATGGCATTAAGCTGGCTGTGGATTCTCGGAATCATGGCCCTGCTCGGCATTCAGTTCAATATTGTCAACATTATCCTTGCCACTTTCATTTTCGGCCAGGGTGACGACTATACTATCTTCATGACCGAGGGTGCCAGTTATGAGTATGCTTATAGACGTAAGATGCTTTCATCCTACAAAAGTTCGATAGTCATATCGGCACTTATAATGTTCATAGGCATTGGCTCACTGATATTTGCCAGGCATCCTGCCCTCCACTCCCTTGCTGAAGTTACGATAGTGGGAATGTTCTCGGTGGTTCTTATGGCATACATCTTTCCACCGCTCATATTCAGGTTTCTGGTGCGAAGCAGTTCGGGTTATCGTCGTCGTCCGCTTACATTCCGTTCACTGTTTGCAATGTTTGTCTGTGGCTCTTTCTTCTTCGCAGAGCTTGTATCGGTTTATGTTTTAGGTTTCGTGCTCTTTGGTCTGCTTCCTTTTAAGGAAAGCCGCCGAAGGCTCTTCCGCCGTTATGTACAGTTGCTGTATCGTTTTGATTTCAAGTATATCCATTGGGTTGATTTCGATATCCGTAATCCGTTTGGCGAACATTTCGACACACCGGCACTTGTTACCTGCAATCATCAGTCGATGCTTGACTCAGCATTGTTTATGGCTCTCACCACTAAGACAGTTTTGGTCGCAAACAGCCATGCCAGTGGCAATTATGTGGTGAAGCAGATATTCAAGTGGATGGGTTATTATACTCTCTCTGCCGATAATGACGAGAACCTCCGCGCCATGCGAGGGTTTATCGGCCAGGGCTATAGCATTGTTGTCTTCCCTGAGGGTGAGCGTAACGCCGAGTCGTCGATACTCCGTTTCCATAAGGGTGCATGCTATCTTGCCAGTGAATTGGGACTTGACATCGTCCCTGTAGTAATACATGGTGTCAACACTGTCCTTCCTCGCAATAGCTACCAGGTTTTCGATGGTCTTATCACTATTTCTATCGAGAAACGCCGACGGTATGCAGACGACTATCGCGTTGCCACGAAGACGTTACACCATTTCTATGTAGAGCGCTACGAGGAGATCCGCCGTGAGGTTGAGAAACCTGACTATTTCTTGCGATTAGTGCTTGACCGCTATAAGTATAAAGGATATGATGTTGTTAAGACTGTGAAGAAAAGTCTTAGGCAGTATTCTGCTGTTCCTCAGTTTTCATCTGATTTGAAACAGCCTGGTGAAACCGTTGTATTCAACGACAAAGGCTATGGCGAGCTGGCGCTTCTCTATGCTCTTTCCCATCGCAACGAACAGGTAGTTCTTCGCATCGATGATGACGATCATCGTTGTATTGCTTTATATGCTGCCGAAGGAATAGTCCCGAATTTGATAGTAGAATAATTATAATAAAATGGTACTGAATTATATCTGGATTTCGTTTTTTATCATTGCATTTGTTATTGCGGTGATAAAGCTGGTGTTTATGGGCGACTTCGATGTGTTTCCTGCAATGATGGACTCCACGTTTGCCACATCGAAGACGGCGTTTGAGATTTCATTGGGACTCACCGGCGTGCTGTCGCTGTGGCTTGGAATAATGAAGGTTGGTGAAAAGGGTGGCGTTGTGAATGTCCTTGCGCGTCTGCTGTCGCCCATCTTCACGAAGCTCTTCCCAGACATACCCAAGGGTCATCCTGTTACGGGAAGTATCTTCATGAATATAGCAGCCAACATGCTTGGTCTCGACAATGCCGCTACCCCCTTGGGCCTGAAGGCAATGGAACAGATGCAGGAACTGAATCCGAAGAAAGACACCGCTTCTAATCCGATGATAATGTTTTTGGTGCTCAATACGAGCGGACTTACTCTCATTCCAGTGTCGATAATGGTTTATCGTGCTCAGATGGGGGCTGCACAGCCCACCGACGTGTTCATCCCCATTCTTCTTGCTACGTTTTTTTCTACGCTTGCAGGTATTATAGTTACAAGTCTCTATCAGCGCATCAATCTTATCAACCGTACTATTCTGCTTACTCTTGGAGGTGCCTGTCTGTTGGTGGCTGGAGTGATATGGTCGTTCAGTCAGCTCGACGGCGAAATGATGAACAAGGTCAGCACTACAGTGGCAAACATACTGCTGATGACGATTATCGTGGGATTCATTATTGCCGGAGTGAAGAAGAAGGTGAACGTATATGATGCTTTCATCGAGGGAGCGAAAGATGGTTTTTCCACCGCAGTGCGCATCATTCCATACCTTGTAGCAATCCTTGTCGGCATCGGTGTCTTCCGTGCCTCGGGGGCTATGGACATGCTCATCGGAGGCATAAAGTGGACGGTGGATGCCTGTGGCATGAACAGCGATTTCGTTGGAGCATTGCCTACAGCCATGATGAAACCACTCTCAGGCAGCGGCGCCCGAGGCATGATGGTAGATGCGATGACCGCTTTCGGAGCTGATTCGTTTGCAGGCCGCCTGTCGTGTATTTTTCAGGGCAGCACCGACACTACATTTTATATTCTTGCGGTTTATTTCGGAAGCGTGGGTATTAGGCGTACACGTCATGCCGTCGTCTGTGGCTTGCTGGCCGATCTTGCAGGGGTCATTGCTGCAATTTTCATTGCATATCTGTTTTTTGGATAATCACCTTCCGGCCGTTTCTTATATAGATTCCTGGCTTCAGCTGCCGGATGTCTATTCGTCGGCCGTAAAGGTTGTAGATAGCATCAGCATTGCCGGCCTTGTCGCTGTAAACGGTGCTGATGCCTGTCAGGTCGGTCTCCTTGTATGCCCATACGTTCACACCGCCGGTGCTGCAGGCAGTGATGGCAATGGCCTGCTTGGTCTGATAGTCCATTGTTGCTTCATAGACCACTCCTTGATAAGTAGTGCTGCCCATATATAGTTTGATATACCCGGTGCCTTCGGTGATGCTCCATGTGCCAGTCTTTGCCCCTGTCACCTTTCCGTCGTCGGTGAGCGTTATGGTTACGGGAGCTACGGCTTCTTGGTTTTCGTAGTCCAGGTTATACTTGTGCACGAGCAGGTTATATGTGCCTGCAATCTGTGCTGCAGTAAAGGGCTGGGTGGTGCGGGTGTCGTTGTCGCTTGTTTTTTCACCGTTATACTCGAACGGTGATGCCACGAGCCATCCGTTCTGTGTTTGGAACAGCTGATGTACTCTTACCTCATATCCCTCGTATGGGTTCTGAATGTTGTTGGATGTGAACCGTGTATGATATACCAAGTATGAGCGCCCGTCGTCGGCGGTCATGATGCTGTTATGACCTTGCGCCAATTCACCACCTGTCATATATCCCCAGTTCTTGTAAGCTCCCATTATCTTCATACCTCGCTGGTCGCCGTTCTTGCCGTAGTTCATCAAATATTGATTGAAGATGGCTGAGCGTGAGCTGCCATCGGTGTATGGTCCGTTGGGCTGTGATGAGCGGAACACGCGCATTTCATATCCTCCCACCGACGACAGAAACCCGTAGGTAACAAACAGATAATAGTAGTTCCCGATGTGCCTGATATAGCTTCCCTCGCCCGAAACATAGAATCCCCCTGCAATCTTTTTGCCGAAATATGGATCGCTGGTTATTCCGTCGCCGGTCCCAACGAGAGGGTAGGTCACATTATAGTCGCGCAGACCGGTAGTCTCGTCGAGTTCTATCATCCAGATGCCTCCGCTCCACGAGCCGTACGACATCCACAGCTTTCCCTGCTCGTCGTAGAACACGCATGGGTCAATATTGTTGGGCCATCGCCGACCGTAGTTGCTTACCGAGGTGTATCGTGTAGGCAGAGTGGAATTGTTCCCCAATACCAGAGGCACGTCGGTGTCCTTCCAAGAGTGGCTCCCGTTGTCGAATCCGCTGACCACTACCGGCCCTTGATACGTAAACGGTCCCATCGACGAATTGCCGGTGAGCAATACTATGCTTGAGTGCCACTGGTCGCCGTTGATGCTGAGGTATAGGCACCATTTGTTCATCGTGGGGTTCCAGATGATGTCGGGAGCCCACAGGTTGCCGTTGATATTGTATGCCGCATCGGTGCGGGCAGCCCAGTCCATGGCATTGAACTGAGGGAAATCCACTTCTTCGCCGTCTTTCTTCACCGTCTTTACGGCAGGAGTGATGAATGCCTTTGTGTTGACGGTGTTCCAAATGGGAGGCTTTGATGTCCAGTTCATCAAATCGGTGGAATAAGCTCCCGTCTTGTGTGTGCCTACGATGTAATACCTTTTGTAGGTGTTGTCGTACGTTATCGACGGGTCATGTACCGCCACTCGTTTCTTCGTTGCTGCAGTTGTGATGACTGAAAAAGACGAAGCGAAAATCAGTGTTAAAAGCAATTTCTTGTTCATAGGTATTTTACCTTAATTATTGTGTTGCGCTGCAAATATAAATAAAAAATCTGAAATTATAAACCATTTTAGATCAAAACTGAGTCAAAATGCCCCAAAAAATTTATAAACATCGTCTGGAACGCCAGGAATTCTGAAATCGTGGAAATGTCATCGTCCGGAACGACGCGAATTCTGAAATCCCGGAAATGCCGTTGTCTGGAACAATGCGAATTCTGAAATCTCGGAAATGCTGACGTTCGGAACCGACTGGAATTCTGAAATTGTGGAAATGCTGTTGCTCCGAATGACAAGAATACTGAAATATTTGCAAAAAACTGCCAGAAAACTTCGTTGTTTCGAAAAAATAGTATTACCTTTGCACCCTCATTATTAAGCAATTGCAATTGAAGACATTTGAAGAATTAGGTGTTAGCGAAGAGATTCGCAAAGCCATTGAAGAGTTAGGATTCGAACGGCCTATGCCCGTTCAGGAGGAAGTGATACCATACTTACTTGGTAACCGAAACGATGTTATTGCACTGGCACAGACGGGAACGGGTAAAACCGCAGCCTTTGGCATTCCCATCCTTCAGCGCATAGACACAAACAACAAGGAAACGCAGGCACTCATTCTCAGCCCCACGCGCGAGCTGTGCCTGCAGATTGCCGACGACCTTAAGGATTTCTCTAAGTACATGCCCTCAATACATGTGCAGGCAGTATATGGTGGAGCAAGCATTGAGCAGCAGATACGTGCTCTCAGGCACGGTGCACAGATTATTGTGGCCACACCCGGACGGCTTATCGACCTGGTGAATCGTGGCAAGGCACATCTTGAGAATGTGAACAATGTAGTTCTCGACGAGGCTGACGAGATGCTCAATATGGGCTTCTCAGAGAGTATCGATACCGTACTGGAGAGCGTGCCCGAAGACCGCAATACTCTGCTTTTCTCGGCAACCATGAGCCGAGAAATAGAGCGAATAGCCAAGGGCTACTTGCGCGAGTACAAGGAGATAGTGGTGGGAAGCCGCAATGAAGGTGCCGAGAACGTGAACCATATCTATTATATGGTGAATGCCAAGGACAAGTATCTTGCACTGAAGCGCATCGTTGACTTCAATCCGCGCATCTTCGCCATCATCTTCTGCCGGACGAAAATAGAGACGCAGGAGATTGCCGACAAGCTGATTCGTGACGGATACAACGCCGAGAGTCTGCACGGCGACCTCTCGCAGCAGCAGCGCGATCTGACGATGCAAAAATTCCGCCAGCATCTGACGCAGCTACTTGTAGCTACCGACGTGGCAGCACGCGGACTCGATGTTGACGACCTGACGCATGTCATCAACTTCGGACTGCCTGACGACATAGAGAGCTATACCCACCGAAGCGGACGTACAGGACGAGCCGGAAAGAAGGGTACAAGTATATCTATTGTACACACGCGCGAGAAGCACAAGATACGTGCCATAGAGAAAGAAATAGGCAAGAGCTTCGTCGAGGGCGACATTCCAACACCCAACGAGATATGCACAAAGCAGCTGTATAAGGTGATGGACCAGATAGTGAAGGCCGATGTGAATGAAGAGGAGATAGAGCCGTTCATGAAAGACATCAACCGCTATTTTGAGTTTGTTGACAAGCAAGACATCATCAAGAAAATAGTGTCGCTTGAATTCGGCAAGTTCCTTGCTTACTATGCCGACGCTCCTGTAATCGAAAAACCGACGTCGAAGAAGGAAGGAAGGAGTAGGGGAGAAAAAGAGAAGCGTGGCAAGGGAGGTAAGGATTGGACGAAGGGCTTCCGCAAGCTGTTTATCAACCTTGGTAAAACCGACGGCTTCTATCCCGGCGAGATGATGCAGTTCCTGAACAAGCACCTCAAGGGGCGTCAGAACGTGGGGCATATCGAGTTGCTTAGCAAGTTCTCTTACTTCGAAGTTCCCGAGCAGGATGCCAAGAAAGTGATGAAAGCACTCAACGGACAGTGGTATAAGAACCGTGAGGTGCGTTGCAATGATGCCAATGATGGTGGGCTGCAGAAATCGCGCGGCGCAGACGTACAGACGAATTCAGCGAAATCGAGAAAGCATTCGTTCAAGAAAAACGACTGGATGCAGTTTGTCAATCCATCTGCCATGAAATTCAAAGGTGACGCACCCGACTTCTCTGAGGAGGGATGGGCGCGACGGAAACCGAAAAAGGGTAAAAAAGACTGAAAATGCAAAAAATATTAATTCCGCAACACTTTTACAGACAGACGGATTGCTAAAAATCAATAATTTTGTTTTTTTTTATAATTTTTTTCTCATAATATTTTCGGGTTTTAGATAAATTGTGTATCTTTGAGGCCAAATTCGCTGATTTAAACTGAAAAGGGAAACGTAAGAAAATACGAATACAACGATAAATAATTAATTAATTCTAAACAAGATGAAAAAATTAACAAGAAGTTTGCTTACTGTGGCATTGTTATTCACTGCCGTAGGCACATTCTATTCGTGCAAAGACAATGACGGAGACATCAACATTGGTCAAAAAGCACAGGTGTATGCTCTGCAGGATCAGATAAATGTTCTGCAGAATACTCTCGTTAATCTGCAGGCGCAGCACAACAATCTGCAGACTCAGCAATCTGCACTTCAGGCTCTTGTAGGCGGACAGGCTGGTGATATTGCAACTAACTCGGCTGCCATCACAGCATTGCAGACAGCTTTAGGCAACAACACTGCTGGCATCACTCAATTACAGAATGCGATTGCTAATTTGCAGACTGTTTCAGGAAACAATAATGCAGCCATTGTTCAGTTGCAGACAGCAATTGCAAACCTGCAGAATGCTCTGAACGGAGATCCCTCCGATCCGACAAATCCTGGTCTGGTTACTATTGTTAACAATTACACAACCAATTTTAACAATCAGATTAGCAACATCAACTCTCAGCTGACGACTATCGGCAATGCCGTTAACACAGCCAATCAGGCTGCTTCCGACGCTGCTGCTGCTGCTGCTGCTTCCGACGCTTTGGCCAAAGAAGCTCTGGCAGCTGCTCAGAATGCGCAGTCAGTTGCTTCGAGCGCATTGGCACAGGCACAGGCCAACGGACAGAACATCACCACTCTGCAAAATCTGTACAACACCCTCAACGGTAATGTTACTACACTGCAGACAACTGTTGGCACTCTGAGCACTGACGTTTCCTCGCTCAAGAGCACAATTGCTGCGTGGGGACCTCAGCTGACGACTGCTTATCAGAACGCTGCCGACGCTCTTGCTCTTGCACAGGCTAACCAGCAGCAGATTAAAGTTGACTCTGCTGTTCTGGCAGGAAGAATCGACACTGCAGAAGGCAATATCGCTAATCTTCAGAGCGACCTTACCGCTGTAGATAACCGCTTGAAAACCGCTGAGAATGAGATTGGAACACTGAAGACAGCTGTAGCTGAGGCCAAGGACATCGCCAATACAGCTACCGCACTCGCTAACCAGGCTCTTGCAAAGTGCGACAGCCTTGGCATCGAGATTACCAACATGAAGGATCTCTACGCTACACTTGACTCTGCATACAAGGCAGCTGACAAGACTCTTGGCGAGCGTATCGATTCGCTCAACGAAAAGGTGGAGACATACTTTGCAGCACTGAAGAACCGTTTCAACCACGCTCTCGACAACATGATTACAGGCATCATTCTCAACGGAAGCAACTGCCCCGCTCTCGGATATGCTGCCCTTCCTGTCGGTGTGAAGTCAAACGTGCTCGCTATGTACAAGGGCAAGGCTCTTGTTGATACATACTTCCCGACAACATCTACCGCTGGTTATATATGGCCTGAGCAGGCTCTCACAGCCGAGGAGTTTGCTGCTCTCGGAACAATCGACGGTCGCTTCCACGTAGCTAACGGTGCTATCCTGCCCGACTATGAGAATGGCGGCGCTGACCCCGCTGCATTAGGAAACCTCGGTAAGCTCTACCTCACCGTGAACCCCGTTAGCCGCGACTTCACAGGAGTTGACTTCTCTCTCATTAACAGCCAGGGCGAAGTTGCACCCGTTGCTTTGTCAAGCATCAAGAAGTCTGACGACGTGCTCACATTCGGATGGACACGTGCCGACGCTCCCTACACCAACACAAACATTCTCTACGAGGCTGAGGCTACTCTCGACCCCAACAACTTCAGCAAGGTTGCTCCTAACATCGACCTCAACGAAATCAAGGATGCCATCAAGAACGTTACCAGCATAGAGAAACTGCGCGATCGCAACAACATCGCCAATCTGGCACAGACACTGCTCGACAACATGAGTGGAGTACTGCCAGCATACGCTGTTCAGACCAAGTGGACTGACTCACTTGGCGAGCACAGAGTAATCTCTGACTACGGAATCGCTGCCACAGCCGTTAAACCGCTATCGTTCTCGTTTGCAAAAGACCTGAACGTAAAGACCGTGCCAGGATATGAGCGTGCATATAGCTATATCGACAAGCTGATCAACAAGTTCAACCTGCGTTTCAACTTTAAAGGAAACATCGTAGCCCCGACAATCAAGAATATTGAGGTTATTCCGTTCGACAGCCTTAACAAGAAATGGTTTAAGCAGACTGTTTCTATCGACACAACAATTGTTGTAGCTAATAAAACTTACAGTATCGACGTTGTCGGTCAGGAAATTGTTGTTAAAGATGTAAATGGTAAGGTGATTGGTAGCACAACTACTCCTAACATCCATAAGGAGATTAATACCGAAGAACAGCACATAAAGATTTGGGTTACAAGAACTATTGATCTTGAGACTGCTGTTAAGGAGTTGTATGATAATATCACCGGTCCTTTGGCTGATGTAAATAAGATGATTGATGAGATTAGTAAGTTCATGAGCGACGTTCAGTCAATTCTTGACGAGGTCAACACCATTAACGCTAAGATCGACGGTGTCAAGAACGACATCCGCACTGAGTTGGTTCGCGTGCTGAACGCTGTCAACAGCCGTCTGTGCAATGTAATCAACTCTACCAACAAGACCCTGCAGCCAGTGTTGCTCACATCTACAAGCAAGGGAACGCGTCTTGTCAGCCGTGCATCTAAGTATCCTACTCGTGTACCTGCAGGCACTATCTCTCTGCTCCCGACGACCTTCACTTACGAAATGCTTGCTCCTGCTTACAAGAAGCACGTTGCAGTAGTACAGGTTAACGGCTCGACAGAAGGTGTTGCCGCAGCCAACACAGGCAAGAACCTCAACAAGGTATTCGACGGAAAGACAGTTAAGTGCGAGCTTAACGTTGAGTCTGGTAAGACATACAAGATTGTCTTCTCTGCAATGGACTATTCCGGCAAGATTGTGACACGTCGCTACTATATCCAAGGAGAATAATTAACAAGTCAGATAACTCAAAAAACACAATAAGATTATGAATATCAAGAAATCATTATTGTCAGTCGCCCTGATAGCAAGCTGCCTCACAGCAGCTGCTCAGGACGAGCAGCCACAGAAGACTGAGAACGTGTTCAACAAGCATTGGTATGTACAGGCTCAGGGTGGTGCTCAGTACACTCTCGGTGAAATTGATTTTAGCGACCTCATTTCTGGCAATGCACAGGTTGGAGTAGGCTATCAGTTCAGTCCCGTTTTCGGAGCTCGTCTAAGCGTCAATGCCTGGCAGAGCAAAGCCGGTTCGAGCATCGACGGCTTTGGCGACCTGAAGTGGAAGTGGAACTACATTGCTCCAAACGTTGACGTAACGTTTAATTTATCGAATCTCTTCTTCGGATTCAAGCCCGACCGCGTGTTCTCGTTCAGTATGTTCGCAGGTCTCGGTGCCAACATCGGTTTCAAGAACGATCAGGCATGTAGCAGCCTAATTGCACTGGAGTCAACCCCATACATCGGAGCTGACGGCAGCGTACTCTATCCATATGCCAATTCCGGCCTGATGGAGTATCTTTGGTCAGGAACAAAGGTACGCGTACAGGGACGTGCAGGTATGATGTTCGATTTCCGCGTAAGCGAGAAGGTGAGCCTCGGCCTTGAGCTCCAGGCAACAACACTTAGCGACCGCTACAACTCTAAGCGTGCACAGAACTGGGACTGGTACTTCAATGCTCTGGCAGGTATCAAGGTAAACCTCGGCAAGACACACACCACAAAGCAGGTTCCTGCTTGTCCATGTCCTCCGAAGGTTGTTGAAAAGGTTGTCGAGCGAGTAGTTGAGAAGGCCGTACCTGCACCTGCTCCAGCTCCTGCTGTAGCAGCAGTGGCAAAGAAGGAAACCATGAAGCGTGAGGTGTTCTTCACAATCAACAGCGTGAGCATTCCGAAGGCTGAGCAGAAGAAGGTTGCCGATATTGCAAACTTCCTCAAAGATAACCCGAACGCAAAGGTAACTGTTACGGGTTATGCAGACAAGGGTACAGGTAATGCTAAGATCAACAACCGTCTTGCTTCTAACCGTGCCAATACTGTCGTTAAGGCTCTCAAGACTCAGTATGGCATCGATGCAAGCCGCATCACCTGCATAAGCAAGGGCGACAGCGAGCAGCCATTCGCCGAGAATGACAAGAACCGTGTAAGTATATGTATCGCTGAGTAATCGGTGAGAAGAAAGTAGAATAACAAATAAAGTCCTGCCATGACACATTATGCCTCACGACGGCATTGTGTTTCTGGCAGGATTTTTTTAATAGAATAAAATTTAACAATGAAAAAATTTCTTTTTGTTATCATGGCATCTGTCGCCACCCTTGCTGCCTCTGCACAGTTCGTTGGAAACGGATTCTATCGCGTTCAGAATGCTGCCACCAAACGCTATATTCAGGTTCTTGACAACAGAGGAAACATAGAATGGCAGGCTAACGAAATAGACCTTGGGGCTATGCGAACAAAGGCTCCATTGGCAGAGGTCATCTCCGACCCCTCGACCATCATATATGCCATCGACTATGGAGATGAAAATTTCGATCTTCAGGCACAGGGAACAGGCGTGTACATTATTATCGGTCAGCTTGTGAAGGTGAAGTCGCGCCCAAACGATATCTATTGGTGCTACGGTACAAAAGCCGGTATCACCAAGTACCTGAAGGATGTTGACATCGACCCCGATGCCGGCGATATCTACAACGGACAGTTGATTTCGGTCACCGACCGTGACGACAACTGTAACTGGCAGGTAAAAGGTCTCAATCTTACTGACAACTATTTCGGTCTCCAGCCGAAGATTGAGGTAGGCGGCAAGCACTACATGTCGTTCTATGCCTCGTTCCCCTTTGCATTTACCGCAGAAGGCTCGAAGGCATATTATATTAATAAGGTGGACAACGAGCTGAAGGTGGCAGTAGTTGCAGAAATCAGCGGTGGACTGATGCCGTCGGCAACACCAATGATTATCGAGACAGCATCGGACAACGTAGCCGACAACAAGCTTGACATTAAATCCGGCGAGGAAGCAGCGGTGAGCGGCAACCTTCTCACAGGAGTGTATTTCCAATCGGTGTGGAGCGCCGTTAATGCCCATAACAACTACGTGACATACGACGAAAGCACAATGCGCGTGCTTGGCAAGACTTCAGCAGGCAAGTTAGGCTTCATAAAGGCAAATAACGCCGACCTGAAGTATAACAAGAACGGCGGCTATGCACTGCCAGCCAACAGAGCCTATCTGACTGTGACTACCGATGCACCAGATGAACTGACAATAATGACCGAGGATGAGTACAAAATCTTTGCGGGAATAAGAACAGTTACTACTTCAGCGCGTGTGTCAGCCGATGACGCTATCTACGACCTTCAGGGTCGCAGAGTCAGCAATGCTGCTGCCAACGGCATCTATATCATTAACGGCAAAAAGGTAGTGATAAAATAGTCTTAACGAAAAAAAACAGCTCACTCAGAGCTGTTTTTTCGTTTTCTCGTTTTCTGCCTTGCGACGGGACTTTTCCATAGCGTCATATTCATCGAGCATCTTCAGGTAGTGTTCTTTGAAGTCCGACCAGCGGTAATAGGGATAGGTGTCGGATGGCAACGGCAGACGGGCTTCTTCTTCGTTAAGTAAAATCTTGAAGAGCACATCTTTGTCGTTAATATCTTTGCGATAGAATATCCATTGCAGATTACAGCCCATCGGGAAGATGTCGAAGTTGTACATCTTGTATTCATCTACTATGGCATCGTATGACGTTATCATACGGTCGAAACCGTTGATGCCGAGCAGACACGTAAGCGGAAATACCATCGTCTCGTGACCATAGCGCAGTGTTGCACCCGGTTTTTCCAATTGAAGGCAACTATCGGCCTCGGAAATAATCTTACGCAGCAAATGGCGCTGAACGTAAGGCTGCACACCTCCCGTAAACTTGCTGAAGCCATAGTTAACGAACCAGAACGCGTTGTCGCGGAGCCAGTTCTCGTAAACCTCATCGGCATTGAACATATCCGTTAGATTCACTTTGTCGCTAACCTCGCAGTTCTGAAGTATCTGCGACAGTTTGAAGATACTACGGTAAATCTTGTCGCAGCCATACTCCTTCTGAACAAATGCCGTGTCGGTGAAGAGTGAGCATACAAAGCGCTCGTAGTGACGGTGTTTGTCGGTAAAATTCTTGTCGGCACGACGTGCTTCACGAGTCTGACGAAGCGAGCGCAGGTATCTGTCTTCTTTGTTCATATAGTACATGTCGTGTTCACTGGCATCATGCCTTACTGAGAGCTTGGGGTTGTTGCGTACCAGCTGCTGCAATGCGTTCTCCATAGACAGGATACAGCGTATGATAATCGTGCTCTTTGCATCAACATTTGCGCTGCCGGAGAATATTTCCGGGAATCGCTCATACATGCGTTGCGCTATCTGTCGGTGCTGCAACGCTCCGAGCGAGGTAAGCTCACCGTAGCGGCCGCGTGCATCGAGGGCAATAATGCGCAGCCGTTTCATCATGTCGCGTCCCAATGGAGTGAGGATGCCGGCACTGTCGGCCTTCTCAAACAGTCGTAGGGGGTCGTTGTATTCGCCCTTGTTGATAAGATATCGCGAACCGTGGCGACCATAATGGCTGATATAAAAAGCTTCCTTGCCATTCGGCGCAGCAGTTAATGGCTTGGTCGGAGCCTGATACACACAATGATTACTCCCAGCGAGTTGGATGTTACGTAAGATTCGCTCACGAGCAGTCTGAGCTGATAGTCCTAAGGCAACGACGGCTGCCATTGCAGAAAGAATTACTCGTTTCATAACGATTTTTGATTGTCTTAAAAGTTCGTGGTTGCAAATATACAAAAATAATTCGAAATAATAACTATTTTCCAAAGAAATTCCCGAATCGGCAAAAAAATTCGTATATTTGCAAAAAAATAAAACAACACTATAGATATGACTGCAAGAAAAGGAAACTGGAACGACGACTACTGGCTCATGGTGCTACAGATATATCTCACAGACCCGGTAGGAGTGAAACCGATGTACAGCAGAGCTGTCGTTGACCTGAGCATGGAAATCCACGTACATCCCTCCACGATATTCGCTCGCGAGTGTGCCATTGCCAACCTCGAAACGCCACGCTTGGAGCGTATCTGGCAAACATACAGCAACCGCCCTCGTAAACTAACGCGGGCAGTAAGACTGCTCAGGCAAATGTTTGGTTATGGTAATGCTGGAGAATTTTACGAGGGAGTGGAAGTCAACGAGTCGTTTGAAAAAGACTTCAAGCCTGTGAATGACTCTACAAACATAACACCGGTGATGCTCATCATCATACTCGACCTCTATTTCCGTCTTACTCCAATAACAATGGTAGCCGAAACACCAGAGGTTCGGGAACTGGCAAAAAAGTTGCACATAGATGAAAGCGCGCTGGTGGAAATACTCGATGTATATCAGCATTGCGATCCTTACCTCAACAGAAAAGACGTCACGACGAGCCGTTTCCTCAGCCCCTGTATCGCCGTTTGGGAAAGATACGGCAACGGCGAAACAGCTATACTGGCATCATTTGCAGAGCAATTGATGGATTATTTCAGATAAAATTTTGTTGTTCGCTTATTTTCTATTAATTTTGCAAGCAAAAACAGATAACAATGGCACAGAGTCAGATTCAGGAGCAACACCTCGAACAGACACAGCGACAAATCACCACACAGCAGCAGATGATGATCTCGTCGCTTGTTGAGATGCCGCTGACACGTCTCATTGAAAAGGTGGAGACTGAACTCAACGATAACCCTGCCCTTGAACTGGTGGCGCCCGGCGACGAAGCGGAACAGTGGCAAAACGACTCTGACGACGATGCCGCCGATGATGACTTTGAAAGCACAAAAGAGCGCGAAGACCGACAGTCAGCTCTTGATGAAGCGCTTCAAGGACTTGGAAGCGACGATGAAGACTTGCCGGTATATCAGGGAGGCAACACAACCCATGAGGAGCAGGATACTTTCGTTTATGGACAGACCGTCTCGTTCTACGATAAGCTGAAGGAACAGATAGGTGAAGTGGAAATCAGCGAAAGGCAAAGGGATATTCTGGAATATATAATAGGCTCTCTCGACGATGACGGACTGCTGCGCAAGCCTACAGACACCATTGTTGATGAGCTCGACATTCACTATAATATGGACACTTCGACAGAGGAAGTGGAGAGTGTGGTTTCCATTCTTCAGGAATTCGACCCTGCCGGTATCGGTGCACGCTCATTACAGGAGTGCCTGTTGCTGCAGATAAAGCGGCGTGACGATTCACGGCTTAAGAACTTGATGAAAGAGGTGATAGAAAAACACTTTGACGAGTTCACCAAAAACAAATGGAAGGACATTAGGCAGCAGTTAGGGCTTAATGACGGACAAACGGAAGCTCTTCACAGGGAACTGATACGCCTGAATCCGAAACCTGGTGCGGCCTTGGGTGAGACTATTGGCCGCAATTTCCAGCAGATAACACCCGACTTCATCGTCGATACTCAAGATGATGGCACTGTAACCTTCACGCTCAACAGCGGCGACGTACCTGAAATTGCCGTGTCGCAGTCGTTTGCCGATACGTTGCAAGAATATAAGGAGAACGGCGAACACATGAGTCGCCAGATGAAAGAGGCACTGCTATATACACGTACAAAAGTGCAGGCTGCACATAATTTCATCGAGGCTATCAAGGTGCGCTACCATACGCTTACAGCCACAATGAAAGCCATTATACAGATACAGCATTCTTTCTTTGTCGAGGGCGACGAAATGCTTCTGAAGCCCATGACTCTCAAGGATGTGGCAGAGAAGACAGGTCTTGACATCAGTACTATCTCGCGTGTCAACAATTCAAAGTATGTTCAGACACGATGGGGTATATTCCCCCTTAAGCACTTCTTCAGTGATGGCTTTAAAACCGAAGATGGTGATGAACTGGCATCGACGGCTATAAAGCAGATAATTCAGGAAATCTTCGACAGCGAAGACAAGAAACATCCTTGGAGCGACCAGAAGGTAGCCGACGAGATGCAGCGACGCGGCTATCCGGTGGCTAGGCGCACTGTAACCAAATACCGTATAATGATGAACATTCCTGTGGCAAGAATGAGGAAGAAATAGAGTATGAAGATTAAGATAAAGAAAATGTCGAGAGAACGACAGGTGATTTATATAGCGAGGGTGGTCAGCGTAATCTTCACGCCGTTCTACTTGCCTGTTGTCGGACTGGCCATTCTGTTTATCTTCAGCTATTTCCGATCGCTGCCGCTGAACTATCAGTTGTTCACATTGGCGATGGTATATCTGCTGACATGTCTGTTGCCCACGTTCCTCATTCATCTGTATCGCCGCTATCAGGGATGGTCGCTGATAGAACTCGGACACCGCGAGCGGCGAATGGTGCCCTATATAATAAGCATCCTGTGCTATTATGTTTGCGTGTATCTCATGGAGTCGATGCGGATGCCGCATTTTATGGGCAGCATAGTAGTGGCTGCACTTTTCGTGCAGATATTCTGTGCCATCATCAATGTGTGGTGGAAAATAAGCGTGCATACAGCAGCCATCGGAGGTGTGGCTGGAGCTGTCTTCGTTTTCGCTGAACTTTTCGGCTTCAATCCCGTATGGTGGATGTGCTTGATTTTTCTCGTAGCTGGACTTTTGGGGACAAGCCGCATGATACTCCGCCAACATAGTCTCTTGCAAGTTGTGGGAGGCTTCTTTATAGGTTTTTTTGCTGCCACTGCAGCAGTATTAATATAAAATATATGAAACCATTAGTAAGTATAATTATGGGCAGCACAAGCGACCTGCCCGTTATGGAGAAAGCCTGCAAGTTTCTCGACGAGATGCAGGTGCCTTTTGAAGTCAACGCCCTCTCAGCCCACCGCACCCCAGAAGCTGTTGAGGAATTTGCGCGTGGAGCACAAGAGCGCGGGATAAAAGTGATAATAGCCGGTGCCGGAATGGCAGCTGCCCTCCCCGGAGTGATTGCTGCATCGACAACCCTTCCAGTCATTGGCGTTCCCATTAAGGGTATGCTCGATGGCCTTGATGCCATGCTCAGCATCATCCAGATGCCTCCGGGAATCCCCGTTGCAACCGTAGGTGTCAACGGTGCGCAGAATGCAGCCATCCTTGCAGTAGAGATGATGGCACTGGCAGATGCATCCCTTGCAGAGCGTCTTACAGCTTTCAAGAGCGGACTGAAGTCAAAGATAGAAAAGGCTAACAAGGATTTAGCAGAAGTGAAATATGAGTATAAGACGAATTAGTTCTGAAGTACACGTAGGCAATATCGGCATCGGTGGCAACAACCCGATACGGGTACAGTCGATGGGAACAGTAGATACCAACGACACTGAAGGTTGTGTGGCGCAGGCGAAGCGTATCATCGATGCCGGAGGTGAGCTGGTGCGCTTCACCACTCAGGGTACTCGTGAGGCAGAGAACATGAAGAACATCTCCGCCCGTCTGAAAGCCGACGGCTATGATGCCCCTCTTGTTGCCGACGTACACTTCACGGCACATGTGGCTGATGTTGCGGCCCAGTTTTGCGAGAAGGTACGCATTAATCCCGGAAACTATGTTGATCCCGGTCGCACGTTCAAGCATTTGGAATATACCGACGAGGAATATGCCGACGAGCTGAAGAAGATAGAGGCGAAACTCGTGCCCTTCCTTAACATATGTAAGGAGCACCACACAGCCATCCGTATAGGAGTTAACCACGGCTCGCTCTCCGACCGCATCATGTCACGATATGGAGATACGCCAGAGGGCATTGTCGAGAGCTGTATGGAATTCCTGCGCATTTGTCGCCGCGAGAATTTCAATGATGTTGTGATTTCAATCAAGGCGTCGAATACAGTAGTTATGGTTCAGGCCGTCCGTCTGCTCGTAAAAACCATGGACGTCGAGGACATGCATTATCCGCTACATCTCGGAGTGACAGAAGCCGGTGAGGGGGAGGATGGGCGTATCAAAAGTGCTGTTGGCATAGGAGCACTGCTCACCGAAGGCATTGGCGACACCATTCGTGTGTCGCTGAGCGAAGAGCCTGAGGCAGAGATTCCAGTGGCTAAAGCCCTTGTGGAAATGATTCCCGAATGCACAGAACTCCGTCGCAAGGCTGCAGATAGTATAAAAGACGACACTATACGTCTGGAAATTCCCTCATCGTCATACGAGGAGCTTCAACTGAAAGCGGCCATGTCGCTCGGAGCTTTGCTTATCGACGGTAAGGCAAAGAAGATAGAGATAGGCAACGAGGAATTGCAGGATGCCATTCTGCAGGCAGCCCGCGTGAAGTTCACAAAGACCGAGTATATCTCCTGCCCCGGCTGCGGACGTACACTCTACGACCTTCGTACAACGATAACCAGGATAAAAGAGGCTACAAAGGGTATGAAAGGCCTGAAGATAGGTATCATGGGATGTATTGTCAACGGTCCTGGTGAAATGGCCGATGCCGACTATGGCTATGTAGGTGCCGGCCGTGGACGCATATCTCTCTACAAGCAGAAGGAGTGTGTGCTGAAAAACATACCCGAGGAGGAAGCCGTAGAGCGGCTTCTTGAACTTATCCATAAATATGAGAAGATATAATCAACAATATTACTAAACAAACTACATTATTATTATGAAGAAAACTGTTCTTTCGCTTGCATGCATGGCATGCATCGGCCTCAATGCCTTCGCCGACGATTTGCAGAAGGTAGATGCCAAAGAAGTAACTAAAATTACTTTTGACGGTGACAACGTAATCCTGCACTATAAAGACGGTAGCACAACGAAGACCTTCGACATGGGAACTGTCACAATTGATTTCACCACCACTACTGGTATTGATGAACGCCTCTCCAAGACCATGAAGGCAGGTATTGAGGGTAAGAGCGTATATAATCTCTCTGGGAAATATTTAGGCAACAGTGCAGCACGCCTGAACAAAGGTGTGTATTTAATCGATGGACGCAAAGTAATCATCAAGTAATGAGGACTTCAATTATGAAAAAACATTCAATTGCTTTTGCTCTCGGAGCCATGATGATAGCTGTGGGCACAAGAGCCAATGCACAGTCAACAGACTATTCTACAGCACAGAACAACTACAAAAACCAGATTGTGGTTACTCTTTCCGACAACTCTAAGAAGTACTACAACACAGAGGATATCAACAGCATCGACATCGACAATGCCAATGCAACTTTCAACAGCCAGGGCGGTGGAAGCTATACCTTCAATGGCAATATTAATTTGCTTGCTTTTGCCAAGGCGGTAAAGGGCAACGTTGTAATAACAGAGGCAAAAGGATGGCAGGAGTCGGCATACGTGAAATTTGAGAAATTCACCGGTGCTAATACATATAATGTATATGTGAAAGGCGGGCAGTATGCTGAATATACAAAGATTGACGACCAGCTTGTTCGCGACTACGGCAGCTATGGCCGTGCCGACATCGTTGGTTTGAAGGCGTCAGCCGACTACAGTATCAGAGTGGTACCTGTAAACGATTCGAAAGTGGAATTGACAGCAAATGCAAGCGTAGTGGATGGCATCAGCGTTGTCAACTACAGCCGCGAAGGCTTTGCCCACAAGACCTGGACGAAAGGTATCGGTGCATATAACGACGACGGTACTTTGAAAGCAGGTGCCCGCGTGCTCTACGTGACTAAGAACACGGCTAAGACTATCAAGGTGAACGTCACTACAGACAGTAAGGGCGGCGTTACCGAATGCGTAGGTATGCAGGCAATTATCGCAGGCTATGAGAAGGGTATTGACACCACTCCTATCACCTTCCGCATCATCGGAATGCTCACAGCAGACGATATGGACTCTTTCGGAAGCAGTGAGGAGGGCATTCAGATTAAGGGCAAGAAAGCCGACAGCGAGCTTAACATTACCATCGAGGGTATCGGCGACGATGCTACCATCGGCGGTTTTGGATTCCTCGTTCGCAATTCCAAGAGTGTTGAATTCCGCAACTTCGGTATAATGCGCTGCAAGGACGACGGTATCTCGCTCGACACCGACAACTCTAACATCTGGATTCACAACATCGACGTGTTCTACGGTAAGCATGGCAGCGGCGACCATGCCAAGGGTGACGGTGCCATCGACGTGAAGAGCGACTCTAAGTATGTTACACTCGATTACTGTCATTTCTGGGACACAGGCAAGTCGAACATGTTCGGAATGAAGAGTGAGAGCGGCCCGAACTATATCACCTATCATCACAACTGGTTCGACCACAGCGACTCGCGTCATCCGCGTGTACGCACGATGAGCGTTCACGTATATAACAACTATTTCGACAATGTTGCCAAATATGGCGTGGGAGCTACTTCAGGCGCCAGTGTGTTTGTTGAGAACAACTACTTCCTTAAGACCAAAAAGCCAATCCTCAGTTCGCTGCAGGGTACCGACGCTCAGGGTAGCGGCACATTCTCTGGTGAGAACGGTGGTATGATAAAGGCTTACGGCAATTACTTCGACCGCACCGCCACCAATTTCAAGTACTACACTCAGGCCAATGCCGGGAGCGACGGTTACGACGCTTATGAGACGGCCACACGCTCGTCAGCGGTGCCAGAGACAGAGGTTACTAAAGTGGGCGCCACAGGCTATAACAACTTCGATACTGACGCTTCTCTGATGTATGCCTACACTCCTGATGCAGCTGCCGACGTGCCTGCTGTTGTTACTGGCTACTATGGTGCCGGCCGTCTGAACCACGGCGACTTCAGCTATACGTTTAAGGACAATGTTGGTAACGATGATACCGACTCTGAATATGACACAGTCCTCGCTTCAATGCTCGATTCATATAAGAGTTCACTCGTAGGCATCTTTGGCGACGAAAACATTGATAGCGGGAACCCCAGTGATACCGAGCCGGGTGATGACAACCAACAGCCCCAGACGGGCGAAGTGTTTGGTACATTCGATGGTGAACCTTCTAACAGCATGTTTACTGTCGTCGGAGATTATGGCGACGGCAAGATTACCTACAACGATGTTTACTATAAGAAAGGTGTCAAGCTCAACAGCAAGGGCTCCATCACCTTCACTCCGTCGCAGGACGTCAAGATGACCATCGTGCTGGCAACAGCCAAGAGTGGACGTAATGTGAAAGTCAATGGCTCGCAGACCACCGTCGGGGGTACCGAGAATACAGCAGGAGCGTACTATGAGCTTGAGCCTATCACCCTAACTGGTGGTACACAATATGTGCTCACCAAGGGAAGCGAAGAGTCGATAGTCATGATAGTAAAACTTACCCCCACTGCCGAATAACGGCAGCAGGGGGCAATGATATGTGATAGCGTTTGAACCCTACTTTATTTTTGATGTCATTGGCGAGCGCACGCCTTTGTAGTTGCGAAGGAATGCCTTAGCCGAACCAAAGCTCAGGAACATGTCAAGACGCACGGGAATGTGATTGTCGTCGTCAGTGACGTAGAATCGGATCAGTTCGTGGTTCTTGCCATCCTCACGCTCAATGAACGAGAATACCAGACAACGGTACTTCTCGTTCGTTTCTTCTATGGTATATACTTCTTTTCCGCGATACTTCAGCCATGAATTCTTCAAATGTACGGCATCTGTGATGGGCATGGGTATGTTGTCGCCTTCCTTCATCTTCGAGCTGTCGAAATTACGTGCACGCAGGAAGATGCTCATCATGTCGTAGATGCAGTCTTGATACTCGGCTTCAGCCCATCCCACCATTCCGTTGGGGTCAATTCTATGCTTGAGCAGATGGCAATTACCCTTTGGATACGTGTACCACAGTTCGTCAACATAGTATCGGCTGCCTTCCTTTGCTCCCTTTCGGAAATACAGGGGCGATAGATTCTCCGAACAGTATGATACGAGCGTGTCGCGCATCACGAATACTTTGTCGAGCTGGTTGTTGCCTCGTGTAATGAGATTGCTCCGGTATGCCTTTTCACCTTTATATATAGTAGAAACGGTTGACATCGATGCCGTTCCCACCTTCACCCAAATGAATTTCCAATTGAAATGCAGGTCGTAATATAGAAATTCTCCTCCCTTGAAGGCTTTGTTCTCTATTCCACATTGTGCATTGGCATTCCCCGACAGTATGGCAATCATACAGAATGGCAGAATCCACTTCCAACGCAAGCTCAGCTTGCTATCTTCTTTTGTTTTTCTATATATACTCAACATGCGATACTTTAATTAAGTTTGGTGGTTTATTGTGGAATCTGGTTCAGGGGAATATTAAGTTGAACGGCCCTCATCAGATTTCTGTTCATTACTTTCTTCTCTTTGTCTGGCTTCTGTTTCACTATCTTTCCGGGTTTCTGACGGAAATGTGGAGTGGCCGTGACATTCCAGTCGCGAGTAAGATCCCACTTAGCTTTGCATTCAATCTCGGTCGGATGGTAATACACTGCTTCAGCCTGACGGTTGGCAGCATAGTCGCCGGTATCCCAGCGGGCGTTGCCGTTATTGTCGGCAAAGGCACGCATATAGTATGTGCCCGGGTCAAGATAGAAGAACTCTGCGCTACCGTCGTTTACCTTCACCTTTCGTTTTGGCTTGTCGCTTCCGTCGAGCAGTTCAACATACACATCGCACGAATCGTTCAGCCCGCTGATGTTTACCACCAATGTGCTGAAGTCGTCCATCGACTTGATTTTCAGTCCCGATACGTGGTCATCCGACACGGCGCCATAAATGTCAGTGAATGCAGCCGAGTCCACCTCGAAGCTGTACTCTGTGTTCAGATGCCAGTTGGCAAGCACTTCATATTCGCGCATTTTTCCTTTTACCGGCCGGAAGATAAATGGTGCACGATACCAGAGAGTGTCGATCTTGGAATATAGATGTATTTTGCTTGTGTCAAGCTGTGTAATTGGAGTGGGCGACTCTAAGGTAATCCTGCCGAACGGACTCATCGACGACTGGATATTGTATTTTATTTCAAGTTTCGGCTCAGGCATAATCGAGTCGTATGGTTCGTCGTGTTTCTTTAGCCGTTCCTGTTCCTTCTGCCATTTCTCAATTTCCTTATTCTTCAGTTTCATGCGGCGCTCGTATGAGATCTTTGGCACGGCTATAATTGTGTCGGTTTGGCTGACGAGAAGCCCCATACTGTCGGTTTTCATATACTGAATTTCCAGCTCAAGTGAGTCGGTGTTCACAAGCATCGTGTCGCGAATCCAATATACAATACTGTCGTTGTGCTGGCTTGGCTCAGCCACAAACGCGGAGTCGTCATTGAAGTTCAGGCCTCTTATCTTTGGCAGACTGTCGTATTCACCACTGAAGAACACTTGAAACTTCCTTTCGTCGGTTCTGTCGGTTTTTATAAGATATTTGTCGGTCTGTTTCTCTGTGAAGGCGAGAAGCGTAAGTTCGTCAGGGTAATAGTGAATGTAAGGCACTCTCGCAATCGAGTCGATATGCAGTGAGTCGCGCCAGATGGTGTCTTGCCGGATGTCGGGAGCGCATGTTGGCGTTATGATGTCATGGCTGAAGGCTATCATCTCGCTTTTCTGGTTGAACAAATAGTTGCCATCGGCATCCTGCAGTCCATATACCCGGTATTGCCCGCTTTTTACTCCCTTGATGACGAAATGTCCGCTACCGTTAGTCCTCGACACCCTCAAGAAAGGTTTTTTCTGAAATACAGTGTCGCTAAGGTCGTCGTACAATCCTACCAGCATACCCTTTATCGGTTCCAGGTCTTCGGCATTGAGCACATATCCTGCCACCTCAAAGGTGTCGATTTCTTCTCCTGTAGAGAAGCTGAAGGTATAGTTTCCCATCGGATTCCCTTCGTTGTTGTCGCTGATAGCGTCGCTGAAGTCGATGGTATATGTAGTGTTGTCTTTCAGCGAGTCCTTAAGTTCAACAACAATATATTTTCCCTTGGCTTTTATCTCAGGCATTTCCAACTGTGTCGGCGACACCACCACCTTGCTCTGCGCATCGTCAATCTTTATAAATTCGTTGAAATAGATGTTTATTTTCTTGGAAGTCACATTTGTACCTCTCTCTGCCGGACTTGCTCCCACTACGTATGGCGGTTTGTCGTCGTACCATCCGCCGTCGGGTGCTCCCATTCTTGCACATGACACAATCATCAGATGATAAATGAGAAATGATAAGGCAATCATACATTGCCCTATCCACTTTCTGTTTCTTTTTATAGTAGTGTTATCACCCACGTCTGTCATTTGTTCTCTGTCAATTATCCATTAGCTTTGCGCTCTGCGCAAAGTGCTAACAGCTGGTCTATGTGCTCCCGGCTGTTGCTAAGTCGCGGCACTTTGTGCTGCCCGCCAAGTTTTCCACGCATCTTCAGCCAGTCGTTGAACAGTCCTTTCCTTGCAACTATAATCTCAAGATGCTGCAACGTGATGTCTTTGTATCGCTTTGCCTCATAGTCGCTGTTCAGTTCCTGAAGCTTGCGGTCGAGAATGTTGCCGAACTGTACGATGTCGTCGGGCTCTTTTGCAAACTCTATGAGCCACTGATGGCGGCATTTGGCGTTTGCGTCCATGAATACCGGCGCGGCTGTGTATTCAAGCACCTCGGCACCTGTGATTTTGCAGGCATAGTCGAGTCCTTGCTCGGCATTATCTACTATCAGCTCTTCGCCGAAGGCATTAATAAAGCTCTTCGTCCGTCCTGTAATAATAAACTTATATGGATTGATGCTTGTAAACTTAACAGTATCTCCGAGAACATATCTCCACAAGCCACATGCTGTTGAGATAACCATTGCGTAGTTCTTGTCTTTCTCCACTCCCCACAGAGGTACTGTCGTAGGATTGTCGCTGCCGAACTCATCCATCGGAATGAATTCATAGAACACCCCATAGTCGAGCATTAGCAGCATCGACTTGTCGAGTGGGTCGTCTTGAATACCGAAGAATCCCTCGCTTGCATTATACGTCTCCATATAGTGCATGTTTGGCGAGGTGATGAGCTGCTCATACTGTTTTCGGTATGGAGTGAATGCCACTCCCCCGTGGAAGAACATCTCGATATTTGGCCACACCTCCTCTAAATGTTGCTTGCCCGTTATCTCCATCATACACGTAAGCACCGAAAGCATCCACGACGGTACTCCGCTGATATTCGTGACGTTCTTCGTCATTGCCTCGCGTGCAATGCGCTCACGCTTTATCTCGAAGTCGCTGATGAGTGCGGTGGATTTCTTCGGCACTCTCACAAGATTTGCCAGTGGGTTGATGTTCTCTATCAGTATTGCGCTGAGGTCGCCCACGAGCGAGTCTGCAATATTATAGTTGGGCGAATGGCTGCCTCCGAGAATGAGCGCACGTCCGTCGAAAATCCTGCTTTTGGGATTATTGCGCAGATAGAATGCCACACAGTCTTTCGGACCCTGATAGTGAACGCTCTGCAGGCCCTCGTTGCTCACGGGTATGAACTTCGATTTGTCGTTTGTGGTGCCACTCGACTTGGCATACCATTTCACCCTTCCCGGCCAGAGTATGTTTCTCTCGCCATGTCGCATTCGGTCGATGTCGTCCTTCACCTCTTCATAAGTGTTCAGAGTGACGTTCTTTGCATACCGTTCATAGTCATGGATGGTGTTGAAGGCATGTTTCCTGCCGTATTCGGTGTCTTTGGCAATATCTAACAGATTAGCGAGCACGTTACGCTGCAGTGCCTCGCCCTCGTTCCGGTGTCTGTCGAGTTCCTTCTGCCGTGGCAGGAAGAACCTCCCAACTATACTTGTCAAGCTCATTGTCTATGTCTTAATTGTCATCCCATCAGCGTCAATCGCTGTGGGAATGAGTGCAAAGGTAAGCATATTCTTTGTAATGCAGCAAAATTTTCTGTTTTTTTAAGATTGCAGTGACGATATATATATATTCTTCGATGCCACACTACATCAGTGTGTCGAATAGCTCCTTCATGCCTGCCGACGCCCCTTTCTGTATTTGCATTACTCCACTTCCTGCATAGACAGTGTTGGGGTCGATCAGATAGACGGGAGTGCCCGGCTTGACATATTGCACCAATCCTGCGGCAGGATACACGTTCAGGCTCGTGCCTATGATGATGAATATGTCGGCCTTCATTGCTTCTTCGGCAGCTGCTGAAATCATAGGCACTGCCTCGCCGAAGAACACTATGAACGGTCGCAGCAGCGAGCCGTCGCCTGCCTTCGTGCCCGGCGCTATCTCGCAGTTGTCGGCAGTGAGCAGCTGCTGATAGCGTGGATTGTCGGGGTCGTTGCTCGAACATACCTTCATCAGTTCACCATGAAGATGTATAACGTGCGACGAACCTGCCATCTCGTGCAGGTTGTCAACATTCTGAGTAACTACCGTGACGTCGTATTTCTCCTCTAATCGAGCTACGAGCCTGTGGCCTTCGTTTGGCTGTGTTCCCACGCATTTGCGGCGCAGCATGTTATAGAAGTTTGTCACCAAGGTGGGGTCGTTGAGCCATCCCTCATGGGTAGCCACTTTCTGAACGGGATAGTTCTCCCATAGCCCGTCGGCATCACGGAAGGTCTTCAGACCGCTTTCCACCGACATGCCTGCACCTGTCAAAACAACAATCTTTTTCATATTTCCGTAGTTTTAAATCTCATCTGTAAACGCTTCGGCATTGACACAGCGCAGGTTTTTCTGCAACTGCGCTGTACTGCTTGCCCCTACGAGCACGCTGGTCACGGCGTCGTGGTGAAGAATCCACGAGAGAGCCATCTCGGCAAGTGTCTCGCCTCGCTTCTCTGCATAAGCATTATAGTGTTTAATCTTCTGAAGCAGCTCGTCGGTGAGCATACTCTCTTTGAGGAACTTGCCCTTCGACATGCGCGAGTCGGCTGGAATGCCATTGAGATAGCGGTCGGTGAGCAGTCCTTGCGCCAGGGGCGAGAATGAAATGAAGCCCACGCCCTCTCGGCTGCATTCGTCGAGTATTCCCTCTTCGATGGGCGCACGGTCGATTAGGTTGAGACGTCCCTGATAGATGAGCAGCGGCACGTCGTGCTCGCGCAGATATTTGATTGCCACCTTCAATGCGTGCAGAGGCCACCTCGAGATGCCAACATAAAGAGCCTTTCCCGAGCGCACTATATCCACGAGAGCCTGAAGAGTTTCCTCCAACGGAGTTTCCGGGTCGTAGCGATGGCTGTAGAACAGGTCAACATAGTCGAGCCTCATGCGGCGCAGACTCTGGTCGAGGCTCGCCATGAGATACTTGCGCGAGCCCCAGTTGCCGTATGGACCGGGCCACATGTCGTAGCCGGCCTTCGTTGAGATGAACAATTCGTCGCGATAGGGCCTGAAGTCGTCGTCCATCAGCCGTCCAAGGGTTTCCTCGGCACTGCCGTAGGGAGGACCGTAGTTGTTGGCAAGGTCGAAGTGGGTCACCCCGTGGTCGAAAGCATAGCGTGTGATGCTACGGCTGCGGTCGTAGTCGTCAACGCCACCGAAATTATGCCAGAATCCCAATGACACCTTGGGCAGCAATACCCCTGTGCGTCCGCAGCGCTTATATTCCATTCCTCCGTCGTAGCGGAGCTCGTCAGCAAAATATTTTTCCATATCTTCATGGTTTTGTTTTGAGCACAAAGGTACGATAATTATGTGAACAAACCAAAAAAGCGAAGTGAAAAGTTTATCTAAAATCGCGGAAATGCTGTCGTCAGGAACGATGGGAATTCTGAAATTGCGGAAATGCTGTCGTCAGGAACGACACGAATTCTGAAACTGCGGAAATGCTGTCGTCTGGAATGACGCGAATTCTGATATACCGTTATAGGAAAAACGAGAAATAATGTGGAAAAGTCTGTCTGAACATTGTCCATAATCAAAATAAATCACTAATAATTTTGATTTTTCCGTATTTTACTGTACCTTTGCGTCGTTTTTTAATATATAGATAATGAAGATAGCATTAATCGGCTACGGCAAAATGGGGAAGATGATAGAACAGATAGCCATCGCCCGTGGCCATGAAATCGTAAGTATAATAGATATTGATAACCAACAGGACTTCGAGAGCGAGGCTTTCGCGAGTGCCGACGTGGCTATCGAGTTCACGGCACCGCAGGCGGCCTACGCTAACTTCCTGAAAGCATTCAGCAAGGGAGTGAAGGTGGTAAGCGGAAGCACAGGATGGATGAAAGACCACAAGGAGGATGTAGAGCGTCTGATAAGTGAAGGAAACACCCTGTTCTGGGCAAGCAACTTCAGTGTTGGCGTGGCTATATTCTCAGCCGTCAACAGATACCTGGCAAAGATTATGAATGGCTTCGACCAGTACGACGTGCACATGGAGGAAACCCACCATATCCACAAAATCGACGCTCCAAGCGGCACGGCAATCACGCTTGGCGAGGATATTATAGCCAACCTTGACCGGAAGACCGGTTGGGTAAAGGGTCAGGACAACAGTCCGTATGATGCCTCGATGCTTAGAATAGATTCGTTGCGCCGTGGCGAAGTGCCGGGAATTCATACTGTGCGCTACGACTCTGACGCCGACTGCATCACCATCACCCATGATGCCCACTCACGCCGTGGATTTGCTCTCGGAGCAGTGCTTGCTGCCGAATATACTAAGGAGCACAGCGGACTGCTTACTATTTCAGACATGTTTTCAGATTTTACAATATGAAAGAGAAGGAACTGAATATGAAGAAGCAGTGGGCAAAGTTCATCATCGTAATCGTACTATACCTATTGTTCCTGTATTGGCTCAAGAGCTGGTTGGGACTCATCGTCGTTCCATTCATCTACGACGTGTATATCACAAAGAAGATCAAATGGCAGTGGTGGAAGGATGCCGAGCGCCCCGTGAAGTTCGTGATGTCGTGGGTCGATGCGCTCGTTTTTGCGCTCGTGGCGGTATATTTCATCAACCTGTTCTTCTTCCAGAACTACGTCATCCCATCGTCGTCGCTCGAAAAGTCGCTGCTCACCGGCGACTACCTGTTTGTGTCGAAAGTGAGCTACGGTCCGCGCATACCGCAAACACCATTGACCATGCCGCTGACCCAGCACACACTGCCGGTGATAGAATGCAAGAGCTATATAGAGTGGCCGCAATGGGAATACCGAAGGGTGAAGGGACTGGGCAAGGTCGAGCTGAACGACATCGTAGTGTTCAACTTCCCTGCTGGCGACACGCTATGCTCGGCGCCGCGCTACCAGGCCTACGACTACTATCAGCTGTGCTACGGCATTGGCTATCAGGTGTGGCAGGAACACCCCAACCCCGACTCGCTCTCAGCAGGCGAGCGCAGGAGGTTTTTTGAGCAGATATATTCGTTGGGACGCACATATATCAGGCAGAACCAGCTGGAGTATGGCGAAGTTACCACGCGCCCTGCCGACCGCAGGGAGAACTACGTGAAACGTTGCGTTGGACTGCCCGGCCAGACACTACAGATAAAGAATCGTATAGTGTATCTCGACGGCAAGGCAAACAAGGAGCCTGACAACGTGCAATATACATACTATGTGAAGTTGCGCCAGGCTATTCCCGACGAACTGATGCAACAGCTTGGCATCTCTATGGAAGACCTGACCAGTCTGAACACTCTTGGCTACATGCCGCTGACAAAACATGCCGTAGCTACACTGTCGAAAAGAAAAGACATCGTAGAGAGTATTGCCATTAATACCGATGCCAACGACCAGGAGACCTATCCGTTGAACGGCAACTATCACTGGACGCGCGATAACTACGGACCCGTATGGATTCCGGCAAAAGGAAAGAGCATCAAGCTGACTGAAGACAACATTGCCATCTATGAGCGGCCAATCAGGGTGTATGAAGGCAACGACCTGAAGATAGCCGACGGTAAGATTCTCATCAACGGCAAAGAGGCAAAGAGCTACACGTTCAAGATGGACTACTACTGGATGCAGGGCGACAACCGCCACAACTCGGCTGACTCGCGCTATTGGGGCTTCGTGCCCGAAGATCACATCGTAGGAAAGCCAATTTTCATCTGGTGGAGTTCTGATCCCGACCGAAATGGTTTGTCGGGAGTAAGATGGAACCGTCTGTTCAACTTTGTTGACAATATAAAATAACTGTGACCGACGTAATACTTTCGACTACATTCTTCGGACCAATTCAGTGGTACCAGAAAATCAATCGCTACGACAACGTGGCGATTGATTGTTCTGAGAGATTCCTGAAACAGACATACCGCAACAGGTGCATTATTGCAACGACAAACGGCTTGCAGGCTCTCACCGTGCCTGTGGAGCACAACTACATGCAGATGGTGAGGGACATCAGAATCAGCGACCATAATAACTGGCGCCACCAGCACTGGTATGCCTTGATGTCGGCATATAGTGAAAGTCCGTTCTATGAATACTATGCCGATGACATACGCCCGTTCTTTGAAAGAAAGTGGGACTTTCTGTACGACTACAACCAGGCAATTGTTGAGAAGATGTGCGAGCTGCTGCAAATCGACATGACGGCGGTCTCTGGTATCACGGATTCAGACATGCCTGCTTCAAGGGATTTCCGAAACATAATACAGCCCAAACATCCGGGAGAAGACCCTGAGTTTGAGTCGCGGCCATATTATCAAGTGTTCCAGCGCAAACACGGCTTTCTGCCCAACCTGAGCATTCTCGACCTGCTCTTCAATATGGGGCCGGAGGGTATATTCTATTTGTGACGGCTGACGATTTCATGTGTCTTGCCGTCAAGACCCCGCACAAGATAGCGATACACTTCGCCGGATGCGAAAGGATAGTCGATGAAGAAACGGAACGACGGAACATCGCGGCCGTTGATTTTCAGAATGATGTCGCCCTGACGGAAACCGTCGCTATAGAGACGGCTCTTGTTCCATATAAGCCCCACGCTGGGCTTGCCGTCAAGAGGCACGTATGCTATCTGAAGCTGTTCGTTGGAAACGATGACAGAGTCGCCGGTATTGTAAGGCAGGAACTTTATGCGCATCCGGTCGGGGTTGATTGTCACAGAGCCGTATTCCAACAGCTGGCAGCCTATTCGCGAACCGCCCTGAGTGGTTACGGTGTGCACATCGACAAAGCGATAACCGGCCCATTTTATCCTTTCATGAGCAATAAACGCCACTTTGTCGGGACGCTCGGTACCGAAATGGCCGATGGAAAGATAGCCTCGGCTGCGACCCTCAACCTGTCTTGCCACTTGTTTGCTCTTATACACATGCCGGTCGAAGCTCTCCTTGTTCATCTGATAAAACAGACGGCTGCCGGTGTCGAACAGAGCCTCGTCCTGATGACGCTTGAATGGGCTGATCCATACATGTGGCACAAACCATTTCAGGAGGTATTTCACTTCATAGCCTTGTTCGTCGCTGAATGTAGCCTTGCGGTCGGATAGGATGATCCGGCTGTGGCGCGTATCTATCTTGCACTGAAGGCCTTTGTTGATGATGTCGAACCCGAGAATGCCGTCGCACGTGATGCGCCCCTCGGGGCGGGGAAGTATGCTTGCCACATAATTGCTAACTCCGAGTGAGCCTATCATCATGTGTGGCAGCGCGACCACCCTCACGGTGTCCTTGCCGCCATTGGCATCGTTGGACACGACATTGCCAAGCTCCTGCATCCCTTCAACACTATTATATAGAGCACCCTGGCTGCTGCCGGTATCGAAGAGGAATGATAGCGTCTTCCCGCCAATGGTCACAGGGACAAATATCCTGCCGTCTTTTATCTCTACGTCTATCGTGTCGCAGAAATCCTGCTTGGAAAAAGAGAATCCAAGCTGATATGCACGCATCTGGGCGTGCAATGGCAGGAGGATGAAAAGCACGGTGGGCAGAAACGAACGCCTCATAGCTCATCTCTCTATTTTATGCCTATCTCTTTCAGAAGACGGTCGGCATGGCCCCATCGATCCATCATGAAGAGCACATAGCGGATGTCAACGCCTATGCAGCGCGCCAGCTCTGAGTCGAAGAAGATGTCGCTCGACAGCGAATCCCAGTTGCCATCGAAAGCCAGACCAATGAGTTCACCTTTGCCGTTGAACATCGGTGAGCCGCTATTGCCGCCGGTGATGTCGTTGTTGGTGAGGAAGCACAGTTGCATGTCGCCGGTAACGGGGTCGCAATAGGGGTTATAGTCGTCGCTGCTGAAGAGTGTTTTCATCTCTGGCTCCACCTGGTAGTCGATGGTTCCACGGTCACCTTGAAGCATTTTCTTGTAGAGGCTTTCGGCAGTGGTGTAGAAACCCATGGAGTCGGTGCCTACGGTGAGGGGGATTACCTGTCCGTAAGACAGGCGCATGGTGAAGTTGGCATCGCTATAGTTGGGCATATCCTGCTCCATGCGCAGTTTGGTAGCACATAGGGCCTTTTCCTGGTCGTGAATCAGGCGAGATATGGAGTCGAGCTCTAAACGTATGGCATCGCGCAGCGTTACGATGTCCATGCCATATACCACCGCGCAGTCGTTGTCGTATCCCTTCTTGTTGATGTAGATAGGCTCGCCGCTCTTCATTAGAATCGATGTGGCATACATGTGGTCAACGTATCGGGTGAAGTCGCCACCGTAAGCCTCATCTACCGTCTTGAAGAAGTCGGGGTGATATTTCTGCGCCACCTGGCTGCGGTAGTTCTTCAGAAGTGCAGCAAGCACCTCACGGTCGGTGGCAGCATCCCACTGATCGCTGTTGTCGTCGAACTCGATGTATTGTTTCTTCTTCTTGTTTGACGGCCCTTTCACTTCCATGCCGTTATGTACGCTGTAGGCACGTTCCGTCAGCTCGTCGTCGCTGCGGCGGAAGGTTTCGCTCCAGAACGTAAGTGTGCGGGCAATGTCGAGTCGCTGGGTATAGAGTTTGCCCAAAAGGTCGAAGTCGAGACGGGGATTCGAAGGTACGGCGCAACGGGTAGTGTCCATCCATCGCTGCATCTGCTTTTCAAAATACTGTTTCTGCTCTATCAGTCCGATGCTGTCGATACACTTGTTCATTCCTATCGAGTTCTTCCAGTAGTTGGAGCTGTGAGCATACTTAGAGTCGTATTTTATTCGCACTGCCTCGGAGGCACGCATGTGGCGTATCATGATGTCCTGCTTCACGGTGCGCACATTGACAATAGGCTCATTGACAGCGTCGCGACGCTCGCGTATGCCATAAGACGACAGGTAGCGGTTGGTGCTGCCGGGATAGCCGATAGTCATGGAGAAGTCGCCCTCACGATAGCCGTCCATCGACACCGGTGCCCATGATGCGGGATGGTATGGCACATTGTCTTTTGAATATTCTGCCGGGCCGTTGGTCTTAGGGTCGGCATAAATGCGGAACACCGAGAAGTCGCACGTCTGTCGCGGCCACATCCAGTTGTCGGTCTCGCCTCCGAACTTTCCCATCGACTTAGGTATGGCAAACACAAGTCGCACATCTCTGAAGTCGCGGTAGGTGGTGGCATAGTATTTGTTGCCTTCGTAGAAAGGCTTTATCTCAAGGCGCAGCGTTGAGTCTTGTGCTTTGACATCTTTCTCCATCACATTCTCGACAGAATCGATGAACGCTTCCAACAGCTTGCCCTTCCTGCTCTCAAGACCTTTGGCATTCAGTTCTTCGGTAATGTCACGCTGGCTTACCATGAAGCTCACGAACAGGTCTTTATTTGGCAGTTCTTCATCGTATGACTTAGCGATGAAGCCATTGAGCATGTAATCGTGTTCCACCGTTGAGTGGCTGCGAATCGCCTCGAAACCGCAATGATGGTTGGTAAACACAAGGCCGTCGCGAGAAACAACTACTCCAGAACAGAAACCTCCGAAGTTGACACAGGCGTTCTTGATGGCATTCTCGCTTTCATACAAGTGGCTATAGGGCATGGCGAAGCCCTCTGACCGCATCTGCTCATACACTGCATGAGGGAGGTTGTAGAGAGTCCACATGCCCTCATCGGCACTTAAGGGCAACACAGTAACTGCAGCTAAAACCGACAATAAAATTTTTCGCATATCTTTTTGTTTATTTATTATTATTTTCTAAATCGTCTGACCGCCATCTTCATGTCGCGCCATATTATTACGGCAATGAAAACCAGGATGACAATCGTATTCATTATTATTGCCACTGCGGGTGAGTAATCGCGATTGTGTATCGTTATGACTGCGAAGAACAGGATGGCAAGCACCGTATATAACAGTATATCCTTTATCGGGTAGCTAATGGGGTAGTACTTTTGACCTACAACATACGACAGTATCATCGACACGGCGTAACCGGCAAAGCCCGCCCATGCACAGGCAATATATCCATACTGCGGCACGAAGACGATGTTGACTCCGATGAGCACTATGCATCCGATGCCTGAGAACCATGCACCCCAGATGGTTTTGTCTATGAGTTTATACCAGAACGAAAGGTTGAAATATATGCCCATCATAATCTCTGCCGCCATCACTATAGGCACCACGCGCAAGCCCTCCCAATAGTCCTCGCCAATGAGATATTTAAGAATATTCATATATCCCATGACGCTGAGGAATGCGAGAAGGGTGAAGATGATGAAATACTTCATCGCCTTGGCATACATCTCCTTGGAGTTGCGGTCCTTGATACCGGCAAAGACAATGGGTTCATATGCAAAACGGAATGCCTGCGTTATCATCGCCATAATCATCGCTATCTTGGCACAGGCACCGTAAATGCCCAACTGGGCATGGGCATCGGCTCCAGTATAGATATACGGGAATATTATCTTGTCGGCCGTTTGGTTCAAAATGCCTGCAATGCCAAGTACGAGTATCGGCCAACTGTAGCTGAACATCCTGCGCAGGAGGGAAAGGTCGAGGAGTCGGCCTTCGCCGTGGAAGGCATCGGCTATCTCACGATAGAGAAGCAATGTGGTTGCCACTGTGCAAGCGAGATTGATATAAAACACGTATGTCACGTCATTACCGCCCATAACAATGAAATAAACAAGGTTGAGAGCGATGGTCAGCAATATGTTGAACAACTGCAATGCAGCAAACTTCAGAGCCTTCTTCTTATAGCGTAAATAGTCGAAAGGAATGCATTTGGTGGCATCAATAGCAACGGTGACAGCCATTACCAGCACCCATTCAGGATGGTTTGCATAACCCATCAGTCCTGATATGGGATTGATAAGCAGAACAACGAGCATTGCAAACACCGTGGATATCAAACCAACGAACAGTAGCGTAGTGGAATATACCTGACGGGGATTCTCGCCTTCCTTATTACTGAAGCGGAAAAAGGTGGTCTCCATTCCGAAGGTGAGCAGCACCATGATAAATGCAGTGTAGGCATATACATTAGTTATCACGCCATAACCGCCCGACAATGCTGAAATCTTTGTGGTGTATAAAGGTACGAGCAGATAGTTGAGGAACCTGCCCACAATGCTCGACATGCCGTAAATTGCAGTATCCTTTGCCAACGATTTTAAACTTGCCATATAAACTCAAGACCGAATTACAGTCGTCATTTTTTTGTTATATCCGATGTTATTAAAAGATATTTCATAGTTTTGCTGCAAAATTACATAAAATCAATCAAAGAACTGCAGCGCTAAGCTTTTTTCCGCTAAATCGTCATGATTTTTAGCACTTTTTTTAAGGAAAATGATGGTGGTTTGAAAAATTTTACTTAATTTTGCCTCGTGTTCTTATAGCGAACAGACATATTTTGCTCAAATTCTCCATTCGAATTAGCACCTCAATATTGAGAAAGAGAGCATTTGTTTATAATAACATTCTGTTATAATGAAGATAGGTATATTCTGTTCTGCTAACAATAATCTTGATGCAGAGTTTTCCCGGCTGACAGAAGAATTTGGGCACTGGATTGGCGGTGAAGGTCATACGATTGTGTATGGCGGTCGCAATTCGGGACTTATGGAATGTATTGCCCGCAGTGTGAAGGAATCGGGGGGTATGGTTGTCGGTGTCGTACCACAAGTGCTGTTGCGTAGCGGCCGTGTCAGCGACTTCATAGATGTAACCATTCCATGTGACGACCTGTCCGACCGAAAATCGCTGATGATGGCACATAGTGACGTGTTCATAGCGTTGCCGGGAGGAGTTGGGACGCTCGACGAGATCTTCAGTGTCGTTGCCTCGGCATCGATAGGTTATCACGACAAGCGTGTAATACTGTATAATATACGCAACTTCTGGCAACCGCTCGCAGAACTGCTTGAAAAACTTCAGCAGCATGGTGTATTGCGCGAGGGCTGGCGCGAAAATCTCGTTGTGGCTGACAGTCTTGATGAAATCATTAGAATGCTGTAAACGAAAAGAAAGCAGAGAATCTGGAGTTCTCTGCTTTCATGTCTGCCATATCAGAACAATTGTTTAAAACTATCGGCTCAGCGCTGCGGCCATTGCACGACCGAGTGCCTCGCACTGTGCTTTTGTCTCGGCTGTTAGGCTTTGCTTTATCTCTACAGGTGTACCCACAGCTTCGTAGTGGAGCTTCTCGTCGTTCCATTTCGTTATCTCGGCAACGGCCTTGCTTGCCCAGCCGAAAGAGCCGAACCATCCGAACAGGTGGTTCTTGATATCCTTGTGCGACAGTTCTGCCAACAGCACGTCCATTTCATGATAGAGTCCGGTGTTGTAGGTCGGCGCTCCAACAATGAGACCACGATAGCGGAACACATCGCGGATGATATATGAGTGGTGGGTCTTCGACACATTATACATCTTTATATTCTTCACACCGGCTTCTGAGGCAGCGCGTGCAATAACCTCGGCAGCACGCTCGGTGTTGCCATACATGGTTCCGTAGCAGATGACGAGTCCAGGCTCGGTCTCGTAGCGGCTCATGCGGTCGTACATGCCGACAACCTTCGACAGATGCTCATGCCATACGGGACCGTGGGTGGCGCAGATGTATTCGAGCTCTACTCCGGTAAATTTCTTCAGCGCATTCTGAACAGGTGTGCCGTATTTGCCTACGATGTTAGAATAGTAGCGCACCATCTCAAGCCAGAATTCGTCGCAGTTGATCTGCGAGTCGAGGATGCCGCCGTTCAGAGCACCGAAGCATCCGAAAGCATCGCCCGAGAAGAGCGTGTGGCTGGTGGTATCAAGAGTCATCATCGTCTCGGGCCAGTGAACCATCGGGGTGATATAGAACTCCAGTGTGTGGTGTCCCAGGTCGATCTTGTCGCCCTGCTTAACCTCTATCTGCTCACCATCGATACCGTAGAAACCCTGCATCATGCCGAAGGTCTTCTTGTTGCCGATAATCTTGATGTCAGGATAGTATTTCTTTATCAGAGCTATAGAACCGCTGTGGTCGGGCTCCATGTGGTTGATGATTAGATAATCGATTTTCTTCTCGCCGATAACCTCATGGATGCGCTCTATAAACTGTGAGAAGAAGTCCACCTCGACAGTATCGATAAGACAAACGATGTCGTCGTCGATGAGATAGCTGTTGTAAGACACGCCGTTGGGCAACGGCCAAAGGCCTTCAAACAGGTTTTTGTTCCTGTCGTTTACGCCTACATAATAGATTTTGTTAGTAATTTCCTGCATATATTTATCCATTATTATTTATCCATTATACATCAGGCACGAAGCGCCGCCCCGAACTCCTTGCTCACGCTGTTGCTGATGGTTTGGCAGGCATTGGCAGCAAAAGCCTGGGCGCACTCGATGACCTTATCCCATAGGCGGTCGTCTATGCCGTTGTTGAGCATGTCGAGGGTTATGTTGTGTTTCAGAAGCCCGTAAACAAAGCCGGCGTTGAAGTTGTCGCCTGCACCAATGGTGCTTACCGGCTCAACATGCTTCACAGAGTATTGCTTGAAGAAATTGCCTACGGCATAGAAATCGGTAGGCTCGACACCGCGGGTGTAGATGAAGTTTTTGCAGTAGAACGATATATCGCCGCGATATACCTTGTCGGCATCTTCCTTCTTGAACATAACACGGAAGTCTTCGTCGCTACCGCGGACGATGTCGGCGAACTCCAGGTTCTCAAGGATATTTGCCGTCAGTTTAATCACCTCATCCTTATGAGAGGAACGGAAGTTTACATCGTAGTAGAGAATGGCTCCTTTCTCCTTTGCATACTGAAGGAATGTGGCCATCGGCTGTCGTATGACCGGATTTACAGAGTAGTAGCTTCCGAAGAGCACGATGTCGTCGCGGTTGATTTTAGGGAAAACCATCTCAAGCTTGTCGTTCGGATGGTCTTTATAAAAAATGTATTCTGCATCGTTGTTTTCGTTGAGAAAAGCGAGCGACACTGGCGACTTGGCACCAGGATATGTGGTGACATACTGCGACCCCACATTATTGTCGTTGAGAAATCTCAGGGTGTTGCGTCCCACGCGGTCATCGCCGGTCTCACTAATCATTTCAGTAGGTACGCCACATCGACCAAGAGAAATCATTGCATTGAAAACCGAACCGCCGGGAATGGCACCGATTGGCTGGTCGTTGTTGAATATTATGTCGAGAACGGTCTCGCCTATACCATATACTTTTCGCATTGCAAAACAATTTTTGGATGCAAAGATAGTGCAAAAATCTGAGAAAATACAAAAATTATATGCCTTTTTTCCTTTAATTTTTATACCTTTGCAGCATCATGATTCAAAAATACAATACAACAACGCTCGCAGGAGGTCTGCGAGTAATACATCTGTGGCATCCGTCGCCTGTCGTGTTCTGTGGTTTTCAAGTTGCGGCTGGCTCTCGAAATGAGCAGCCGGGTGAGGAGGGACTGGCTCACTTTTGCGAGCACTTGACGTTCAAGGGTACGGCGCGTCGCTCATCAATGCAGATATTGAATGCATTAGAGAGCGTGGGTGGCGATTTGAATGCCTATACGAATAAAGAAGATACCACGTTCTACTGCGCCATCCAGAAAAGTCATATACGGAAGGCTGTTGACCTGCTGGCCGACATTGTTTTTTCGAGCATCTATCCGCAGCCAGAGATAGAGAAAGAGGTGGAGGTGGTGTGTGACGAGATAGAAAGTTATAATGACTCGCCGGCAGAGCTGATCTACGACGAGTTTGAAAATCTGCTCTTCAGAGGCCATCCTCTTGGGCATAACATTCTCGGCGAGGCTGCCCGTCTGCGCCAATACACACACGATGATGCACTGCGCTTTGCCAAGAGTCACTATCGTCCTGCGAATGCCGTTTTCTTTGTATATGGTGATGTGGATTTCGGAAAAACCTGCCGGCTGCTGGAAAGCATCATCGGCAAATGGCACGAAAATGTCTCATCTACAGAAATAATCAATCAGGGTATAGCAATATCCACTGATGCTCAGACATACATTTTCCATCGAGGCACTCATCAGGCTCATGTGATGGCTGGAACTACAGCCTATAGCGCTACTGACGACAATCGGCGCATAGCTCTATATCTGCTCAACAATTATCTTGGCGGTCCGGGAATGAACGCACGGCTGAATCTTGCCTTGAGAGAGCGCAACGCACTGGTCTATACCGTTGAGAGCTCGATGGTAAGCTATGGCGACACTGGAGCATGGAGCGTTTATTTCGGATGCGACCAGCATGACGTGAAGCGATGTCTGAAACTGGTGAGGCACGAACTCGATAAACTCGTCGATAAACCGATGACGGAGGGGATGCTAAACCGCGCACGTGAACAGCTGAAAGGACAGATTGCCATCGGTTGCGACAACCGCGAACAGTTTGCACTTGACTTCGGGAGAATCTTCCTGCATCACGGCAAGGAAAGGTATGTGGAAGACCTCTACAACCATTTAGATGCACTCACTACGGCATTGCTGCAAAACGTGGCACAAGAGATATTCAATCCTGACAGGATGATTACATTAATATATGAATAGGAGTTAGAGGGGGCACTCCTCTAACTCCTGAAATTCATGAGTTTATTTTACAAGAACGGCCTTTCCGTTGAGGATGTTTAACCCTTTGTGAAGAGCGTTGAGGCGCTGACCGTTGATATTATAGACTGGCTGTGGCTGAAGGCTCCGACTTGATATATCTTCTGCCGGAATCTCGCTGATGCCAGAAGCAATGGTCGCCTTACCCTTAGCACTCAGACCGCCAAACTCATTAACTGCCTGGACGTGGTAGGTGGAACCGCCAGCATAGTCGTAGGACGTATCGGTGGTAAAGCCTACAGCTGCACCGTCCTTGATCACTACGTAGCAGATGGCGTATGGCACTGCCGGCCACTCTATCTTAGAGCCGTTGATGATAACCCTCGGGGCATCGCAAGCTTCGCACATCAGGTCGGGCTGCCAGTTGTCGGTACCGCCCATCACGTTTTTGATGGTATAATTGGCTGCTTCCTCGGCGGTGAGAATGTTCTTAACGTTGAACACTTCTGCTTTCTACGTCTTGGCATCGTCGATCCAATACCAGTAGTAAGTCTCACGCTGGCTCAAGTCAACGGGATTGCCATTGGCATCAACGGTGTTGTACTCAGCCCATAATGAGGGCAGACCGCCCATGGTGTTGTACCATCCTTTAGCGGGAATAGTCACAAACGTCTGAGTGTTGATAAAGACGGTTTTTGGCTGGTTGTGCCATGGACGGCCGAGCCATACGTCGTTGACATTGACACCCTTGTGGGCACGGATTACGTTGTTCTGGAATACATAGCCCCAATTCACGTCGGCACCATGCGACGGAGCTACAATATAGCCGCCGCTGGGACGGTTGATGTCGAGAGTGTCGCCGTCGAGATAGACGTTGCCGCTGTTGTAGATGAAGTCAACAGCCCCCTCGATAAGCGAGTTCTTGATATAGTGACGGTTGTTGGATGTTGACGAAGTGATCCATGTATCCTGATAAGAGAGTAGCGCTACGTTGTTAAGAGCGATTCGGTCACCGATGGTGTTCAGTGCCAGTGCCTGGGGGCCTGACTGTTTCTCATGACCGTAGCTGTTCTCAAGAGTAATGTTTTCGAAGAATATATTATTGGCATTAACAACAACCGTAGCACCAACGCTCACGTGCAGGGCGTTCTCGCCACCGCAGAGCTTGTCATCAAGAACGATGGTCTTGTCGCGGTCCTGACCGATGATATGGAGGTACGGCTTCGAGGCCGGAATGTTGATGTGCTCATTATAATGACCGTTCTTCACGAAGATGAGCCACGGTTTTGCTCTTCCTTCGGGAGCTGCATCAATGGCCGCTTGAAGAGCAGTGTAGTCGCCGCTACCATCAATGGCCACTACCGCATCGTAGAGACGTGGCTCTGGCTGGGTGCGTTCCATAGTTGTGAACGTGATGCGGGCTGCTGCCACTGCTTTTCCGTTGCGTGATGTAAGCACCCCTTCTGGCATGTTGAATGTGTAGGCAGTGTTATACTTAAGCCCGACATACTTGAATATTGCCGACTTACCGCTGATAATTGGCTCCAGTTCTTCGCTGCCAAGTGTGGCTTTGCCGGTGCCAGCCTTAATCTTAGAGCCGAAGTTCAGGATAATGCTACCGTTTGGTGATATGCCCGTAGCACCATTCTCTGGATTGGAAGTGGTCAGCACAGCTTCTTCGTCGGCCAGGGAGCCAGCGTCTGCTGTCACGAAGATATTGCCGATGCAGAGTCCGTCGTAGTCAGTAGCGGCACCTACCAGACCGGAACTCTCAACACCCTTCCATCGGATATATACATGCTCTTGTTCGTTGGCCTCAGAGGGTAATGGGAATTCGCCGTTAACCCATCCTGGCTTCAGGGCTGTTTCGCCGGCAAACTCGCCGAACTTGCTATAGTTAGTTCCGTCGAGAGAATATTCTACATCGAAATTTGCATAGGTGTTATAGCTTACGCCCATGTCGTTAGAAAGTACAATGTTCTTGTAGCCTTTCGACGAGAAAGAGATTTCGAAATAGTATCCATCGGTTCGAGGACGCCATACACGGGCACCGGGACGCCCGTTTTCGAAACCATTTGTGATACCTCGTGTAAGCCAACTGCTGGTGGCACCTTCGGCATTGCGCAAACTAAGCAGTCCGGCATTCTCTGTGTCGGATTTATAGTCGGCACTGCGGTCGCTACGCGGGTTGTCGTAGTAGAGATCCCAGCCAACGATATAGTCAACCGAAGAAAAATTGGCAGTAACGTTCTGCATAGCATCCATCTTGATGATACGTTCGGGAGCGGTAGAGTTGTTTTCCCAACCGGTGAAAGTCATTATCTTATTGTTCACGGCTGTCAATTTTACCTCTTCGCCTTCTTCATACATGCGTTTGCCGTCGATTATCGTACCCTCGGGAGCAATCTGAACGAGGTTGGACTGTGCGCCACCTGTCAGGCTGATGTTCAGTGCATAGGTGTTATTTTTGGTGAAGACTGCCTTCAGGTTTGTGTCAGCAGTGATGTTGAAGGTGTATGGATTATCAGTCGAAACGCTATTACCTTCGTCATCTTGCCATTCTTTGAAGTGGTAGCTGAAATTTTCTTCCACGGAGACGGAGATGGCATCGCCCTCGTAGAAATCGGTGCCGGCGGGCGTGACCTTGATGCGACCTGCTTCGGTAGGGTCGGCAACAACGGTAAACTTGAACTGTTGAACAGTCTGTATGGTGCCGTTTACTTTACCTTCGATGGTAATCTCGCCAAGACCTACCTGACGTGATGGAAAGCCGCCGGAGAGCTGATAGATATAGATACGCAGACCGACTACACTACCGGCAGCAGGAATGTTGCTGACGGTCTCGTCAACCACAGTGATGTGGCTGTCGCCTTGGTTGTTGCGTTCTGGTTTTATATCGCTCTTGATGTTGGTGATAGTACCATTGTCGTTCCATGCCACGGCAGTCATGCCCTCGCCGGTGCCATAACGAGTGGTCTTGTATGCCACGCGTGTAGGCTGGAAGGTGAGACCGTTCTTCATTACAAACAGAAAATCAACGGCATTCTGATCGGCAGGGGTGTTGTCCTTGCTCTCCACTGCATTGAAGGATGTTTGCACAAGCCCCTCGATGGTCTGGGTTCCTGCAATGTTTAGATTGTTACCGAAGGCTACATAGCTACTCTTAAACCAGTTGGAAGCAGTTTCAGAAAAGGTAGCTGTCTGTCCATCTTTGCCCTCGTTGAAAGGGAAGCTGACAATAGTAGATTGGTCATCTACGGTCTCATTGTCATCCCCGGCATGTACTGTCAGAGGCAGTAAGCCGAGGAATATTGTCAGTATTGAAATAAGAAATTTTGTTTTGTTTTGCATAATGTTTTAGTATTATAGTTTTAATAGATGATTTTCTTTGTTGTTACAGTGCCGTCGGCATTTTGAAGGCGAACAATGTTCATACCTTTTTGGGGAGAGATTACTGATTGTCCGCCGAGGTTAAAAACCGTTGTTGTCGTAGCTGAGGTATTGCCTACAGAGTTAATAGCTGACGTTGTCGCATCAACAGCTATTCCACTGATGGTGATGTCGCTAATACATAGGGTCTTGCCGCTTGCGGTTCCGTTATACCAAGGATATATGCGCAGCAATAGTTCTTGGCTTTCGGAAATCGAGAGAACTGGTTGCGACTGGATGAATTGTGGATTGTTGGCGGTCATTTTTTTGCCTTCGAAAATTGTAGTGCGTGTGGCAAAATTATTGGTTGAATAATAAACGTGGGCGCACATGCCGTTACCTCCGGCACCACACAAGAATAGACTGATATTGTTGATCTTAAGCACATTGCCGACGTTGGGCTTGATGCCAAATTGTATATAGCGCTCGGGATTGTCGTCAATCTCGTCGGCAGGCCATGTGTCGCCTGTAATCAGATTGCGTTGCATCTTGCGTGTTGCATCATATCCCGTACCATCAGGCCATACTGTAGCTGCATTGGGATTGGCATAGCGCTGCACATACATGTTCGCCCATGACTCGGGAATTACTGTTGCAGGACCTTCGAGGTTGTAGCCGTCGTCTTTCTCCAACCGCCAGTATGCCTTTATCTCGGTGCCCCCTTCGAGAACTATGGCTGTGGCGCTCACTGGAACGTCGAGAGTTTTATCGCCCTGCTTTACCGTGATTTTGCCTTCGAACTTACCGTCGTTCTGCAGCACCACCTGTGCATAGAATGTTTTAATGAGTGTTGAAGCGATATAGCCGGCACTGAGTGTCTGCTGCCATTCGCTTTTGTCAAACGACAGCTGTATTCCTTCTGATGCTGTTATGGTTACGGTGCCTTCGTCGGGTGAGAGGCCGAAGCCGTTAAGTGTGAACTCCTTGGTTAGTGTCTGGTCCTTGTAAGCTTCGCCGAAGTTACCAGTGGCAGGTGAAACACTTAGATCGGTTGGGAGTGTTATGTTTTCTGAAAGGATGCCCTGAGCTTTCATCAGACGGGCGCATTCGCGGGCCACAAGTAATGCACCAGTAGTGTTGAAATGGGTGCTTCCCTGTCCGTCAAAAAGTGCAGCCTCGCATTTCGACTGGTTGCCATAGCTCTCATAAAGTATCTTTGTAGCATTGGTAAGGTCGATGAATGCAACTCCTTTCTCCTCTGCCAGTTTCTGTGAATGCCATGCATAGTCCATGGTGTGGTCATTCTCTGACAGCTTGGTGCCGTTCTGTGGTCCGCTGGCTGTCAACACCTTATAATTGTCACCGAGGTCGTGACGACCATTGCGGCGGATGGTTGAGCCTGTAAAATAACTGCGGCACACAGGAGAACATATAATAGGTATTGCACCGAGGGCTTTTGCCTCGTCAACAATCTTGCCAAGCCATTCTTTATATGTAGTAGAGGGAACAGTTCCGCGAAGATCCACGGCAGCTGCTGACGTGGCATCGCCGATGCTCTCGTAGTATGCCTTCAAGGCATAACCGTCCATGCCGGAGTTCTTCTCATCGTTGTGAGCGAAGGTGACAATGACATAGTCGCCAGCAGTCACGTTTTTTTTTGCAGTCTGCCAAAGTTCTGTGTAGCCGGCATGGGAGTCACGCCCCCCCTTAGCGTAGTTGATGCTTTCCCAACCGTTGGTGAGGAAATTGCCGAAATACATGCCCCAGCCGCGAGTTACCGTTGCCGATTCATCGTAGGGTGCCATTGTTGAGTCACCAAGAGTGTGAACCTTTTTTGCTCCGACGGCTACCATGCAGACCATCATCGCGAGTGAGATAATACCAAAAAATTTCTTCATTTTGCAATCAATTTTTTTAGAATTTTGCTGCAAAATTACTATGTTTTACGATGAAATGTGGTGAATATTGCGTCAAATTGGGATGAAAAATACGTCAGTTTAGTTTTTTATATTCCGACGGCGATTGTCCGATGCTGTTTTTGAAGCAACGACTGAAATATTTCGGATCGGTGAAGCCGCAGGAATATGCCACCTCGGCAATGCTCTTCGAAGTGTTACGTAATAGTAAGCATGCATGTTTGATACGGGCTTCACGGAGGAAATCCTGTGGCGTTATACCAAGCAGATGTTTCATCTTACGCTGAAGGCCGCTGCGGCTCGTGGCAAGGGTGCTTGCCAAGTCGCCCACATTGATGTCGGAATCGCTGAGGTGATGTTCGGTATATTCTATCAGGTGTCGCATGAAAGCCTCGTCTTCTTCGTTGAGGTTAACCTTGGCTTGTTGGGCTATGTCTTCTTCTGTTGTATCCTCTTTGTTCAGCAGCGCAAGATAGGCTTCGAGCGTTTCGTGCTGCTGATGCTTGATGCGACGTATATATAATAATGTATATATGATGATACCAATAACTGACAATAAGAATAAGAGAATCACTATGCGTCCGAAGGTTGACTCAAGGAATGTGGGTTCAACGATGATTACGAGGTGACGGATATTCGTCTGCCATACTCCGTCGGCATTGGTAGAGCGTATTTCAAGAAGATAAGTGCCGGGCTTCAGGTCAAGCAGAGTCACAGAACGGTCATGCCCAATATAATTCCAGATATAATCATTGGCAAGGGTATTGTCGTGCAGTCGGAAAGCATATTTGATGCGTTCAGGGCTGGTGTAATCGAGAGCAGCAAAACGTAGTGTGAGACTTCGGCCGTCTGGCAAAAGCGTCAGAGTGTCGAGATTGTCTATTGCGAAATTGCGTTCACCGTTCTGTATGGCGATGCTTGTTAGCACTATGGGTGGCAGATATGTACTCTTGTAAATTTTTGTTTTGTCGAGGATGAATGCTCCGTCTTGAAGACCGAATATCCAGTGCTTTCCGTCAAGCGACAATGGATGAGCATCGCTGAAACGGTATGGGGTATGAAAGAAATGGCTGTCGTAAACTGAGACGTTATGTAGGCTGTCAATGATAACAATCTGGTTGTTGCTCACTACAAGCAAACTGTCGCCAATAGTGCTCATCGAAAGCACTACATCGGAGGGCAGACCGTTGGCATCGGCACTAAGATGATTGAAGTGGGCTTTGCCTTTGCCACATAGCATTGTGCCATCAGTCCAGTTGATACCTCCACTCTCAGTGCTGACGTAGATACGGCCTCGATAGTCCTCGACGATATCCATTGTGGCACTGCTGCTGAGGCAGTCGGTTGATGTCGGCTGCCGTTGATACAGATGGAAAGTCATGGTATCTGTATTCTTTTCGATGCGCGATTCTATGAGACCGTCGGTGGTGGCTACAAGCAGAATGCCATTTCGGGTGATATGTATGAACCGTGCGCGCTGACCACTATTGCGAGGATAATTCTTTGGAATGGTGAAGTGAGGTGAGTCGGTCTTTGCATCATCGCTGTAGCAGATACCATTGCCGAGGGTAGTAACCCACATCCGACCATTGTGGTCTTCGCGTATGTTATAGATATTGCCGTTGGGGAGGTTGTCGGCGAAATGATTCACCATGAAGGTGTTGTTGTTGGTTTCGCGCAAGCGGAATATTCCATCGGGTTTGGTTCCGAGCCACAGTGTCCCGTCGGCAGTCTGTGTCATGCAATATACGGCTGAGGTAAATGGAGTATATGAGGAATGTAGTCGCCCGTCGCCACCGAGGAAGCCCAGCAGTATGTTTTCGCGACTATATGCACGTAATGCTTTGTCACTTTTTGTTGCTATCCAGTATCGTCCGTTTTTTTCGCGGAACATGCACTTCACCTCGGCGTGGCTGATGTCTAGACGTGAAGAAAATGATGTGAGTCGTGACAACTTGTATATGCCGTTGTCGCCGAGAATCCACTTGTTTTGTTGTTTGTCGGTGAGGCAGAAACTCTGAGGGCGCGACATCGTGGGAATAGTATAGGCAGTGATGCTGTCATTCTTGATAGATGTTACTCTACGTTTCTTCTTTATCACCTCATGCCATTTGGTGGTTGTGTCGGCATCTTCGAAGCGGTAGGTTTTTAGGTTGAAAAGAAAATAGTTGTCGTCAACACGGCACACGATGTTCCCTTTTCCGTCGTAGGCAATGTCGCGGATGCGGTCGGTGGACATGTGACAACCGTCGCCCGCCTTCGGTTTGAAAGTATGAAATTCATATCCGTCGAAACGGCACAGACCATTCCATGTTGCAAACCACATAAATCCATGGTCGTCTTGTGTCAGTTGAGTCACATGATTATGAGGTAGTCCATCATCCTCGTCATAATGGGTTACCTTCCACTGTGATTGGCCCCAGCAGTTTAGCGTGACAGCCAACAATGCCGACAGAATAGTCCTTTTCAATTCTCAGTTCCTTTCACTATTTCCCTGCATTCTTCGAGTATTGTCATCAACTCATCCATCTTCTCTGCACGCAACATACGTATGCGCGTCTGTCGGAAAGCAGGAATGCCCTTGAATATCGGTGTGGCTGCGAGATGGCGTCGTGTATGCAGTATTCCCCGACGTTCGTCGATGCGTTCCACATTGATGCGCAACTGTTCCTCAAGAATGTCAATCTTTTCATCGGACGACAATTCTCGGCGTGAAAAGATCCACGGACACCCGAAAGTAGCCCTGCCGATCATAACGGCATCGACGTCATACTTGTCGAATGCATAGTCGGCATCGTCGAGACTCTTGATGTCTCCGTTCCCGATTATGGGAATGTGTATGCGTGGGTTGTGTTTCACATCGCCAATCAGAGTCCAGTCGGCATCGCCGGTGTACATCTGTGCACGTGTACGCCCGTGGATGGTGAGTGCCTGAATACCACAATCCTGCAATTGCTCTGCAAGTTCTGCTATAATCAGCTGTTCCTGGTTCCATCCCAGACGAGTCTTCGCCGTTACTGGCACCCTGACGGCATTAGCCACCTTGCGTGTTATTTCGAGCATCTTCGGTATGTTTTGGAGCATACCGGCACCTGCACCCTTGCCTGCAACCTTTTTTACTGGGCAGCCGAAGTTAAGATCGATGACGTCGGGACCTGCCTCTTCGACGATTTTGGCTGCTTCAACCATGGCATCGACATCTCTGCCGTAAATCTGGATGCCTACGGGACGCTCCTCGTCGCTGATTGTCAGTTTGGCCATTGTCGATTGGATGCTTCTAACGAGAGCCTCTGCACTGACAAATTCTGTATATACCATAGATGCACCGAAATGTTTGCAGAGCATACGAAAGCCGATATCAGTAACATCTTCCATCGGTGCCAGGAATATCGGCCTGTCTCCGAATTCTATGTTTCCAATCTTCATATAATTAAATGGTATGTTCCTCCGGCAAGTGGTTTTACTATACCTTTCATCTCCAATTGGAAGAGAATGGCTGTTAACTTGCCGATGGGTATGTTCGACTGCACGGAAAGAATGTTCAGTTGTATGTCGTTGTTCTTGATAAGGATATTTACTACCGTCTGTTCGTCGGCGTTGAGGTCAGGGAATAATTGGCGTTCTATCCCTTCATGCTGTGCTTTCTTCAGTTCGGCATCGTTCTGCCATCCCATCGCCTTTACAAAGTCGGAAGCATTCGAAATTAGTGCTGCACCATTGTCGCGGATAAGATTGTTGCAACCCTCGCTGGTGAATGACGTTACAGAGCCGGGGAAGGCAAATACGTCGCGGTTGTAGCTGCGTGCTATGTCGCATGTTATCAGTCCACCGCCCTTGGCAGCACTTTCTACGAGCACTGTGGCATCGCTCATGCCGGCCACAATCCGGTTGCGACGCACGAAATTCACTTTGTCGGCGTTGGTTTGGCTCATGAACTCTGTTATCAGTCCGCCATGCTTTACCATTTCTGCTGCTGTATCTCTATGACGTGGAGGATAGAGCTGGTCAAGTCCGTGGGCAAGCACTCCTAATGTATCATATCCGGCGGCGAGCGATTCCCTGTGAGCACAGATGTCGATGCCGTATGCAAGTCCACTGATGACGAGCACCTTAGGACACATCTGTCTCAGGTCGGCAATAAAGCGTCGGATGATGTCTTGACCGTAGGTGGTGCAGCGGCGTGTACCTACGATATTGATAACGTGCTGCTGATTAAGGTCGGCAGTGCCTTTGTAATACATGATTATTGGTGCGTCATCGCACTCTTTCATGCGTTGGGGATAGTTTGGGTCGTTGAGCGTGAGGGCATGGATTCCATGGCGGCTGATAAATTCCATCTCGGCATTTGAGCGGGTGAGTGCATCGCTCCAGTTGTCAAGAGCAGCAATCAGTCGCGGAGTGGCATCGGGTATGATGTCGCCGATGTCGTGCCTGTGCTCATATATCGAGGTGCAGCTTCCTAAAGAGCGGTAAAGCTCCAGTGCTGTTTGGAAGTTGAATCCGCTGAGGCGTGTCAGCGCCATGGCGTATAGAATCTCGTCACTCATTGATGTATGGTTTAAATGCTTCGTCGTATTCTGTACTTTCGGCAAGTCGGCCGTTGACTATGCATACGAGCATGACGTTGGCACGGAAAATCATCTTCTCTCTCTGTTCTTCAGGGAAAAACTTGAAGAAGTCCTGATGGAAGATATATTTAAAACCGTCTTTCTCAATCCATAGCCTCGATATGAACTTATCGTCGCACTGAAGTGGAATCTTGTATTCTAGTTTCATTCGTGCCACCACAGCATCAATTCCACGGCGGTGCATCTCGGCAAAACTCAGTCCGCACTTCTGCAGGAATAGATGGCGTGTGTGTTCGGCATAATGCAGGTAGTTCGCATTATTCACTATCCCTTCGATGTCGCACTCATAGTCGCGTACTTCCATTTCTGTTTCAAAAACGTACTTCATTTCTTAATTCTTTATTCTCTACTATTGCGATGCCAGAAGCGTCGGCTCCTAACTTTTCAGATATTCATAACCAATGCGGCAACGCAGGCAGTCGCGGCGGTCGCAGTATTCTTTTTTGAGTTGGATAAGAGCCTGGCTGTCGCTTGCACTTTTTACCTTTAGTCCACAGTCCTGCCACATGCGGATAATCTTATTGCTTTCGGGCTTCAGACCTTCGAGGATGTCGAACGCACGGTCGCACAATGGCTCGTTGCCAGTATGACGGCCGTAAGCAAAGAGTATGGGTACTACAGTATTTATGTACAGCAGATTCAGCGAGAATGGCGAGAGATTTTTCTCGTTCTTCATGCTCTCAGACCCGAAGGCGAAGTGTGTTTCCCAGTAAGGTGTGACGTGCGTGTGAAGCATCTCCGACATTTGTGGAATAATGCCCTTTTCGCCTGTTGCTTTGCCACATTCGATAATTTTGCTAAGCGAGCATCGCTGTTCGTAGTAAAGCATAGCCATTTGCGCAATACGTATGTGTGGGAAATTCTGTGGTCGCAGTCTCAGAAATCTCCACTGTTTGAAGTCTATTGGCTGAAGCGAGAACTTATGTGCCAGATAGAGATACTCATTACGCAGTTTAACAAAATATCCGTCGTTGAGTGCATCGCGTTGGTAGCGCTCGGGAACGGCCTCTAACTGTAGTAGTCCTGCCTGTCCGAAGAATATTGCTTCAATTTGGAACAGGCTGTCTCGATGGTGAGCAATGGCATTCAGAGGAATGTGTGCCGCCCATTCCTCAAAGGCTTCGCCATTAATGCCGAAACCGAAGTTTCGGGCAAGTGTCATGAAGAATGCTCCTTCCCATGAACCGTCTAAGCGTTCGGCACGCTTTTCTATAGCTGTGGTTTTATGTTCCAGTCGTTCTGTCTGAAGTGCCGACATCCATGAATGTATTGTCAGTGCCGACAGATTAGGGATAATTTTGTAGCATGGAGGATAGAAATCGGTGGTTATCAGCTCTCGATAATGACTTCTTACTTTTTCCGGCACGTCAAGCACAATCTGTGGCACGGTCTGACCGTTGCTCCTCATAACTTCTGCATCGGCATTTCCTGTAACATGTAGAATCACGTTGTCATAGTTACGATCGTGGTCGTGTCTGTGAATATACCAGTCGCTTGATTTGTCATGGATTTCAACGTTTCCCACCCATAGTTCATTGTCAAGCTTCACCTTGGCATTAAAGAAATCAGGCCCAGCATTGTGATTATGCAATCCTGGGTCAATCACTTCCACGTGTTTACCTTCGGTAGTTTGCAGTTCCTTCAGTGGAAACATCTTATGCTTCCAAACGTAATGCAACAGTTGCTCCATAAAAGATTATTTGGGTTGTTCTGCTTTCAGTTTTTCTATGCCTCCGGTCACTGGGCTTAATGTGAGTTGTGTGGTGAAGCGTTTGTTGAATAGGTCGCCGCTAAGCAACTCCACATTACCGAACTGGCCTGCAGGGAAGTCCATCTCGACCAATATTTCAGCACCCCTTGTTACAGAAGCATGTGCTTTGCCTGGAACATTGACATAGATGCCTTCCTCGTGGATTTTTGGCTTGGCTTTCGGGTCAACGACAGGAGTCGGGACAGTATGTAGGTTCTCTATAGATATGTAATAAGGAACACCTGAAAGATCGTCTGCATCAACGATACCGAGTTTTTGCGATAACCGGAAGAGCACAGTTTTTTTCAGTTCTTTGTCAGGACTTACGGTTACTGTTGTCTCAATGGTGTCTTTTTCTGTGGTTCCGGTGAACATTGATGTGAGTGCCTGCTCCTGTGCGTCCATGCTCGCAAACATCAGTCGCAATTGTTCGCCGTCTTTTGGCATGTTGTCGGCCTGTCCGCGACTGAGCAGATTACGACTCTCGCGGATTTCGTAAATGTCTTGTGCTGTCAGTTCCGCCATTTTTGCCTTGCTTCCTGCTGCCAGTATTTCCGGATTCATGTAGTCGCGAGGGTTTGTCTTCTTCGGTTTGCGTGCCGGAACGAAAGGAATAGGTTCTTCCTGTGTCTTTCCGGAGGCGTTTATTGCAAGCAGGACTCCGTTGTCTGTCAGCTGTATGTTTGATGCTGCAGTTTTTGCATTGAACTTCACTGCGAAGCATTTCGATGTGTCGGCCACTCCTATAGTGTGCATTTTTATATTGACTACGCGGAAAGTAGTCTGCGCCTCAGTCTCTGCCGCGATACGCAGATAGCGATTGGAATATAAGGCAAAGTCACCTGGAGTGAAGGTGGTCTTTTCAACAAGTAGCGTCACTCTTACTGCCGTTTTCGGAAGATAGTATATCGCACCTTCAGGTGTAACGCCAGGTCGGTATTTGCTGATATCTGTTTGTGCGGCTACGCTGCTAAAGGACAATGAATAAATGATAATGGATAAGTTTATCAACAGCCTTTTCATATTTTATTAACTCCTAATTCTTTATACGCCTCTGGCAGACAGTCGATGATGTCAGATGCCATAAGGCTCTCTTCACCCATCTTCTTAGCTGCAATATTCCCCGCAAGACCGTGGATATAAATGCCTATGATACAGGCATCATTCCGCTCATATCCCCTTGCCAGCAGGCCTGTAATAATACCTGTCAGCACATCGCCGCTGCCTGCGGTTGCCATGCCGGCATTGCCGGTGGTGTTGAAGGTGATATGTCCGTCGGGAGCACACAGGACAGTGTATCTTCCTTTAAGAATAACGTACGACTGCAGGTGTTGGGCCAGTTCGTGGGCTTTCGACAGCCGCTCGTAGCTGTCAGCAGAGTGTCCCTGCATACGGTCAAACTCTTTTGGATGAGGTGTCATGATTATTCCTTTTGGTAGTTGCTGAATCCACGACCGATGATTTGCAAGCATGTTCAGGGCATCAGCATCAATGACGATAGGACATTGCGTGCGGCGTATCTGTGCAATCATAGCTATGGCACAGTTCTCACTCTGTCCTAATCCCGGACCTATGCCTACTGCCTGAAAGTCCTCTGTATCTACTGCTTCTGAGAAAATAGTCTCTTCCTTGTCTATTTGTACTATGGCTTCGGGAACAGCGACCTGCATCATTATCACATTGCGGCGTGGTGTGTGCACCGTTACTTTTCCCACTCCAGAGCGCAGGCAGGCTTTTGTGGCAAGAATTGAAGCTCCGCCCATGCCATAGCTTCCGGCAACAAGCAATGCATGACCCATATTGCCCTTGTGTACGAACGGCGAACGTGGTAGTAATCTCTTCCTCACGTCATTTATGTCAAGAAGTGTGAATTGTGAGTCGATTTTCTCAATGCCTTCTTTGCTCAGATTTATGTCGAGAACAATCAGTTCGCCGATATTCACTTGGTTCTCGGGGAAAAGGAATGCAAGCTTTGTCATCTGTAAAGTCAGCGTTAAATCGGCACGGATGATGTTTGCCCGGATATTGTATGTGTTGTCTTCTGTCATAAGACCTGACGGAACATCGATGCTTGCCACCTTTGCCGCCGATGAGTTTATGTATTTCACGAGCGATGCAAAGCCGCCTGAGAGCGGTTTGTTAAGTCCGGAGCCGAATAGACCGTCGATGACAAGCATGTCGGCTTCCAACTTTGGCGGGTCGAATTCCTGAGTTACTTCCGTAAATTTTGCCTTGCGTATTTCAGTGAGCCTATTTTTATTTGTTGCACAGTCGGGCGACAGTTGCCGGTTGATATTGAACAGGAATGTTTCAACGTTATACCCCAGTTCAATGAGCATCCGTGCTACGGCGAGTGCGTCGCCGCCATTATTGCCTGGCCCGGCGAATACCACAATTGCAGTGGCTGATGTCCATCGTTCCGTAATGGCTTTTGTAATGGCTTTTGCCGCACGTTCCATCAAGTCGAGGGAACATATCGGCTCATGCTCAATTGTATATCTGTCAAGTTCACGTATCTGTGATCCGGTGAATAATTTCATAATAAATCTAATTTACGGCATACAGTGCGTTGACTGTCGTTATTGAGTAATCAATGGCAAAGATACACAATTCTTTTGAATTAAATATATTTAGATACAAAAATTTAATAAAAGAAGTGCTTTTTGGATATTTATTGCAGAATAAATGAAATTTTTTTTGTACTTTTGCAACGAAATAGTCTATGAATACAATGAGTAGAGTAACATTATTTGATAAAACGTTTGAAACTTCAATTCCCGAGGCAGATATTAAGTCGCGTGTGAAAGAACTTGCTGCTGCAATCAGTAAGGACATGGAGGGAAGGAACCCATTGTTCATCTGTGTCCTCAACGGGGCATTTGTCTTCGCTGCCGATTTGTTGAGGGAGATAACTATTCCCTGCGAGGTGACGTTTGTAAAGCTGGCCTCCTATCAGGGCACCATCTCATCAGGAAAGGTTCACGAAGTTCTGGGAATCAATGAGAACCTGTCTGGCCGTACAGTGGTTATCGTCGAGGATATTGTAGAGTCGGGTCGCACGATGAAGAAAATGATAGAGCAGTTGGGCACCCGCAATCCGAAATCAGTGCATATATGTACGCTGTTTGTTAAGCCCGACAAACTTGTGGAGCCGCTCGAAATTGAGTACAAGGCGTTCATCATCCCCAACGACTTCATAGTTGGCTATGGTCTGGACTACGACCAACAAGGTCGCAATCTTAAGGATATTTATACACTCGTTGATGATTGAAATCGCATATAACCAAGACATTAAGATACACAAGAATGAAGAATATCGTGATTTTTGGAGCTCCGGGTTCAGGAAAGGGTACTCAGAGCGACCTGATAATTGAGAAGTACGGTTTGGGGCATATCTCCACCGGCGACGTGCTTCGTAGTGAGATAAAAAAAGGTTCGCACCTCGGAAAGACAGCCCAGAGTTTCATCGACAATGGGCAACTCATTCCCGACGAGCTGATGGTGAATATTCTCGCCAAAGTCTATGACGGTTTTGGCAAGGTACATGCCGGTGTTATTTTCGACGGCTTTCCTCGTACAATCCCTCAGGCAGAAGCTCTAAAGAAGATGCTCAGCGAGCGTGGTCATAATGTGGCTGCAATGATTGAGCTTGATGTTCCCGAGGATGAATTGATGAAGAGGCTAATCAATCGTGGAAAAGAGAGCGGACGCGCCGATGATAATGAAGATACGATTAAGAAGCGCCTTGTAGTTTATCATAGTCAGACTCAGCCTCTGATAGAATGGTATAAAAACGAGGGTATCCATCATCATATCAATGGTCTTGGCAATCTTGACACAATCTTTGCTGATATCAGCAAGGTCATAGATGGGATAAAAGGTTGAGAAGTATAAAGGTTTAAGAGGAAAAAAAAAGAAACCGTGCCTGAGAGTAATTTTGTTGACTATGTGAAAATCTATTGTCGTTCCGGAAAGGGCGGCAGGGGTTCCATGCATCTGCGTCACGTTAAGTACAACCCCAATGGCGGTCCTGATGGAGGTGACGGTGGAAAGGGTGGTAGCATCATCCTGCGCGGTAACCATAATTACTGGACGCTGCTGCATCTGAAGTATGAGCGCCATATCTTTGCTGAGCATGGAGGTAATGGCGGTCGCGACAAACGGCATGGTACCGACGGCAAGGATGAATATGTTGATGTGCCTTGCGGAACCGTTGTCTATGATGCCGAAACAGGCAAGTATGTCTGCGATATTACTTACGACGGACAGGAAGTGATTCTGCTGAAAGGTGGGCGAGGAGGTCTGGGAAACTTCCAATTCCGCTCATCCACCAATCAGGCTCCACGCTTTGCCCAGCCTGGTGAGCCGATGCAGGAGATGACAGTAATCCTGGAGCTGAAACTGCTTGCTGATGTTGGTTTGGTGGGATTTCCTAACGCAGGTAAGTCAACGCTGTTGTCCACCCTGTCGAGTGCACGGCCAAAGATTGCCAACTATCCTTTTACTACGCTTGAGCCGTCGTTAGGTATCGTGGCTTACCGCGACCGTCAGTCGTTTGTCATGGCCGACATTCCCGGAATTATCGAGGGTGCAAGTGAGGGCAAGGGTCTCGGACTGCGGTTCTTGCGCCATATAGAACGCAACTCACTCCTTCTCTTTATGGTGCCTGGCGATACCGACGACATAAAGCGCGAATATGAGATTCTTCTAAGTGAGCTAAAGCAGTTTAATCCAGAGATGATGTCGAAACACCGCGTGCTGGCAGTTACTAAGTGCGACCTTCTTGACGAGGAGTTGATAGAGATGCTGCGTGCGACGTTGCCTACCGACCTTCCCGTAGTTTTTATATCGTCTGTGGCTCAGACTGGTCTTGATGAACTCAAAGACACTTTATGGCATGAGCTGAACAGCGAAAGTAACAAGCTTGCCGCGATAACGGCAGAAGAAACCATTGTTCATCGCGACAAGGATGTTAGCCTGTTCCGTCAGGAGATGCAAGATGAAGGTGAGGACGAGGATATTCAGTTCATCGACGACGATGAAGTGGAAGACCTTGAAGATTTTGAATACGATGAATAGCTGACTATATATAGAAATGGTTATGGCATTTAGAGGTGAAAAGAAGATTCTGATAGCTTTATGCTTCTTAATGTCTCTTTATATAGAGGCGGCAGAAGAGTTTTCTGCACTCGAACAGCAGCAGATAAGTATTGAGACGCCGGGCCTGTTCGACCGTTCTAATATGTTCACTGTCGATTTTGTCATGCTTCATCCGTCAGACTATTGTTTTCCGTTACCCGTGGGTAAGGCACGACTTCTGAAAGACTACAACGTAGAGATAAGCACTTCAAAGGGTGATGCCGTCAAGGCAATGTTTTCAGGAACGGTACGTTTGTCACGCCGACACCCACAGTTCGGAAACATTATTGTGATACGTCACGATAATGGTTTTGAAACTGTATATGGCGACAATGCCCAGAACCTTGTAAAAGTGGGCGAACGAGTGGATGCAGGTCAGACAATAGCCATTGTCGGAGGCAATGGCAACAACCATTACTGTACCTTTGCCATTATGATGAACGGAGGACGCGTAAATCCCGAAATGCTGATCTCACTGAAGACTCACCGCCTGTTCCGTCAGGTTATTATGTGCAAGAAAGGCACTTCATGGAATGTTGAGTTCAGTGTGGTGAAGGAAGACTTGAACAAGAACCAAGAAAACATGGTAAAGCCTTTTGCTAACGGCAGTACCTTCGTGCTTAATCTTGCCACAATTGGCCATGGAGAGTGGTGCTATCCTTTGCCCGATGCCCACGTCATCAGCGCTTACGGTTCACGTGGCGGCAAAAGACATACCGGCGTTGATATCAAGACAAGAGCCAACGATGCCATTTATGCTGCCTTCGACGGTGTAGTGACGTATTCTGCCAACTATTATGGCTATGGCAATCTGATAAGGATTCAGCACAATAATGGATTGGAAACATACTATAGTCATAACTCAAAGAACATGGTAAAGGCAGGTGATGTGGTGAAGGCCGGACAGAAGATAGCACTGACAGGGCGTACAGGACGTGCCACTACCGAGCATCTGCATTTTGAGACTCGCATCAATGGAAAACCTTTCGACCCTCAGAGAGTTTTCGACCATAACAGCCATTCGCTGCGTACTGACGAACTTACATTTGCCAAGAGCGGAAGAATAACGGCAAGGAAGCAAAAAAAATAAACGAAATAAAGCACAGAATATGAAACAGATTTTTCTAAATTGCAGGACAAGAGAGTGGATGAAATACTTCATAGCATTTTTCCTCATTATTTTTTTACCTATGTGTGTTTCTGCACAAGAGACGACATCTGGTATCACCGGTAAGATTGTGGCCGGTGGGGAAGAAGCCATAGGAGCTACTGTCAAAGCTGTTCACGAGGCTTCAGGAACAACATACGTTGGAGTGACCAATGCGCACGGACGGTTCTCCATCGAGGGAATGCGTCCCGGTGGTCCTTACAAAGTAGAAATCAGCTACATAGGTTTCAAGACTCGGGTGATTACGGGCGTGATGCTAAAGCTTGGCGACCTGAACGATTTGTCGGGTTCGATGGATGAGGATAGCGAGATGCTCAGGGATGTGGTGGTCACCGGCAAGCGCGGTTTAAACGCATCGAAGACCGGTGCGGCAGAGAGCTATCCGCTCGATTTTATCAATGACATGCCTTCAATCAGCCACAGCATAACTGATGTAGTGAAACAGAACCCACTGTTGCACGTGTCGCCCGATGGTGCCATGTCGTTTGCCGGAACCAACAACCGCTACAATCAGTTCCTTATCGACGGTGCATCAAACAATGATGTGTTCGGACTCTCGCACAGCGGATTCAATGGCGGACAGTCAGGCTCTCAGCCGGTGTCGCTTGAGACAATCGAACAGATACAGATAAATGTAGCCCCGTTTGATGTCCGCCTGAGTGGATTCACAGGCGGAAGCATCAATGCCATTTCCAAGAGTGGCTCCAACGAGTTTCATGGCTCGGTTTACGGGTTCGGCAACAATAAGAATCTGATAGGCCGCAGATATGAGCTTGCCGGTGGCGGCACGAGCGAGAAATACGATGACCAGCGCGAATATTTGCTGGGTCTGACTTTAGGCGGTCCGATTGTAAAGAACAGGCTTTTCTTCTTTGCCAATTTTGAGCATACCAGTAAGGAGTATTCCAATATGTACGGCATAGGCAGCGATGCCAGTACTGTTGATGCGTCAAAGGCTCTTGAGGCTCTCGAATATGTGCGTCAGTTGGCGCAGCGTCAGGGAGTAAATTTTACCGACGACTTCAACAATCCTGATGTATATACCAAATCCACCAAAGGAGGACTGAAGCTCGACTGGAACATCAACGACCGTCATAAAGCCAGTGTCCGCTGGCAGATAGTCGATTCCAAGCAGCTGACCTATGTCAGCAATGCCTCCGGTCTCGCCGGCAGCAATTATATGTTTGACTTCAAGTCGCTCACCAATAACGTTGCTTTTGAACTTCAGAGTAATTTCTCAAGTTCGTTGCGCAACGAGTTTCGCGTAACATATACTGCTGTGCGCGACGAGCGTGTTCCGGGCAATCCCGAGCCGATGATTGTTGTCAATGGCATAGGCAACGGCAGTGTTTATCTTGGTAACGACCGCTCGTCTATGGCAAACAGTATCAGTCAGAATGTGTGGCGTATCACCGACAACTTCACCTGGTATAAGGGCAACCATAGCATGACTTTCGGAACGAACAACGAGTTCTATAGTTTTGGCAATCTCTTCATTCAGGATATCTATGGCAGTTACTATTTCAACTCTCTTGACGACCTCCGCAACGGCAATATCAGCCGTTACCGCTATGGTCAGGCCAATGTCGAGGTGACAGGAGATCCAAAATGGAAGGCAGAGTTTGGTGCAGGACAATTGGGTTTCTATGCTCAGGATCGCTGGAGCGTTGCCAACGACTTTGAACTGACCTACGGTCTGCGTATGGACATTCCAATGTTTTTTGACACTCCGTCCGAAAATGCTGGTTTTAATCTCTTTGCCGCTACTCGTGGCTGGGGCATAGTGACAAATCATAAGATGAAGCGCACACCGCTGTGGAGTCCGCGCGTCGGTTTCCGCTGGAACATCACCGGCGACCGCCGCTATATACTTCGTGGAGGCGTGGGGGTTTTCACCGGACGCATTCCGTTTGTATGGTTACTCAATAATTTCTCGAATACGGGTATTCAGCTACAGTCTTACGACCAACGGAATCCTTCCACACTCAATCTGATACTCGATCCCAACGGTCAGCAACCTAACGTCGCGTCATTGGCAGCATCAGGTTCGCAGACTCTCAATGTCTTCGACGATGATTTCCGGTTCACGCAGTCGGCAAAGGTGGCACTCGGTCTCGATGCTACCCTTTGGGGTATCGACTGGACATTCGACGGTGTCTTTACCAAGACCATTAATGACATCAGCTACGAGAACCTTGCCGTTGAGCCAACGGGTCATACCTTAGGCGAAGTATCTGCCGAGCTGCCGTGGGAGACGCGTCTTATGATGGGTCGCGTCACCGGTGGCACCCCGTATTCGGCTATATATAAGCTCAGCAATACCGGCAAGGGATATAGTTATAGCCTGTCGCTGAAGGCTGAGAAGCACTTCGACTTCGGACTTGACGTCATGGCAAGCTACACTTTCACAAAATCGAAGAGTGTAAACAGCGGACTGGCAACCGTCGCTGCAACATCGTATCAATACAATGTCACGGCAGGCAACCCCAATGATGCCATGTTGCATTATTCTGCATTCAACCTCCCTCACGCCATCAATGCCACGGTATTCTATCGTAAGGAATATGGCAGCCGCAAGCAGTGGAAGACCACTGTCGGACTTATCTACAAGGGAACGAGCGGACAGCCTTATACATTATATTATAATGGTGATGTCAATGGCGACGGTGTTTATAATGACCTAATGTATATACCTACCGATGCACAGATCGACCAGATGACGTTCAAGGCTACCACAGATTATTCTTCTGACGTTCAGAAGGCCAATCTGAAAGCATGGCTTGCTGCCGACGACTATCTGAGCAAGCACCGTGGAGAGTATTACGACCGTTTCGCCGACAATGGGAAGTTCGAACACCATTTCGACCTTCACCTGGCACAGCGTTACCAGTTCCGTGTGGGTAAGATGACTCATGCCGTGGAACTTTCCATCGACATGCTCAACATCAGTAATCTGCTGAACAAGAAGTGGGGGCATTACACAAGCTCCAACGGATACGGCAACTTCTATGCTCCTCTGAATGCTTCTTACAGCAATGGCACAACAACCTATCAGTTCCTGCATACGCCTGACTACAAGATGTACGCGTATGACGACTACCTCTCCCGTTGGCGTGGTCAGATAGGTTTGAAATATACATTCTGAAATCTTAATAAAGGCGGAGTATGACCCGAAAAGACATTTATCAGTTAGTTGAGGCTCGCAATGAGGGTTGTGCCTCACATCTATACGACTATGTAATGCTTGCTGCCATAGTTGTGGGCATTACTCCACTGATGTTCAAGGGACATCATCCTTTGTTTTGGTGGTTTGACCTTGTCTCAGGCATCTGTTTTATTGTCGATTATATTTTGAGATGGCTGACGGCCGACATGAGCAGTAACAGGAAGGGATGGAAGGCATTCGTCGTTTATCCCTTTACGATAATGGCAATTATCGACCTTCTCTCAATACTCCCGACGCTAAACCTGCTAAGCCAAACGTTCAAAGTGGTTCGTGTGTCTCGTTTGCTGAAAGTGCTCAGGGTGTTCAAGTTCATCAGGTATTTTGAGCCACTCGGGATTATACTTGCTGTCGTAAGGCGACAGAGGAATATTCTATACACGGTGCTTTCTTTAGCACTGTTCTACATCTTCATCACAGCCTTGATTATGTTTAATGCCGAAGAAGACATCAACCCAGAGACGGGCGAATACCTGTTCAGCAACTTCTTCGACGCTTTTTACTGGGCAGCGTGTACATTGACTACTGTGGGCTACGGTGATTTGTATCCAATTTCCAATGTGGGTCGTGTCATCAGCATCATCTCGTCTATGGTCGGCATAGCCATCATAGCACTTCCGTCGGGTATTATAACCGCAGGCTATTTGGACGAGATTAAGTCGAGAAAAGAGAAGAAGGGCAAAACTGAGGCAGAAACCTTACAATAGCCGCTTTGCGAAGTATCGCACTGGATACCATACCGAGAGGAAACCTGCTGCGATTACGGTGATGAAGATGAGCACGATGTCTGTGGGATGCACGCTCACAGGGTATGCATCTATGATGAATGTACCAGCCGACTTGCCAAGGCTCACTATTCCGAACTGCTGCTGTAGCCAGCATAGCAGCAGTCCGAGTAATACTCCTATCCATGCTCCCATAAAGGATATCATACGCCCTTCGAAAAGGAATATGTGCACTATCTGCCGGTCGTTGGCTCCAAGGTTGCGCAGTGTTACCACATCGTTTTTCTTGTCGATCATCAACATTGACAGTGAGCCGATGATGTTGAAGCAAGCCACTATCAGTATAAACGTAAGGAAAAGATAGGCAATGAGTTTCTCCACCTTCATGATGCGGAAGGTGTCGTCCTGCTGTTCATACCGGTCTTTTACGCTGTATTTGTCGCCGGCTATCTCCTTTATGCGGCTTTTGACCGCTTCGAAATCGCTTCCGTTTTTCAGTCGCAGTTCCAACGACGACAGCATTCCCTGACGGTCGAACAGACGGCGGGCGAAGCCAATGCTCGTTACGATGTAGTTGCGGTCGTATTTTGCCTGCATCACATTGAACAGCACACCCGGTGAATACAGTTCGTCTTCAACGAAGCCGTCGGTGGGATCGGTCATGTCGAGTTGCCCCTCGCGCCGTGGTGCAAAGATTTTCAGAGGATGCTCATAGTTATATCCTGTGGCGAGCACCTCGGCCAGCCGTATTCCGGGAATGCCGAAGTCGAGGTCGGCTGCATGAAGCTCGTATGTCCCTTCGCCCACGAGAATGTCACGGATATACGTCAGGCTGTCGAAGTTGTCGTCAACTCCTTTTATCATCACCATTGCCTGTCGGCCGTTGTACATTGCTATTGCCTGGTCTTCCACGCACTCCGTTGCCACCTCAATCTGCGGCAGACTCTTTATTTGTATGAGCAGAGGGTCGTCGGCTGGTGCTGCCTTTCCTTTCAGCGGCTCAATCTTCAGCTGTGGGTCGAAGTTGGTGAACAGTGATGCTATGAGGTCGTGGAATCCGTTGAACACACTTAGTGTTACCACAAGAGCCATGGTAGCTACTGCCACACCGGCAACACTGATGCCGCTGATGAGGTTGATGGCATGGGTGCTCTTCTTCGAGAACAGATACCTGCGGGCGATATAGAACGGGAAATTCACTTCTTCAGCAGTTCGTCTATGCGGTCGATGTAGTCAAGACTGTCGTCGATGAAGAACCGTAGCGCGGGAATGATGCGCAGCTGATGGCGCACGCGCGTTCCCAGTTCGTAGCGTATCGTCTTGTCGTTCGCATTGATGTTGTTCAGTATCTCCTCGCCTTTCTCGCTTGGGAAGACGCTCAGATAGGCGGTGCAGATGCTGAGGTCGGGCGACACTTTTACTCGTGTTACGCTTACCAGCACGCCGTGCATCATTCTTGTCTGTTCTTGGAATATCACGCTCAGCTCTTTCTGAAGCAGGCGTGCAATCTTGTTTTGCCTTGTTTCTTGCATTGTCCTTTCTCCTTTCTCTTCAAATTTACTTCTGTATAACTAAAGAGTTATTCCGGATGCAAAGTTACGTTTTTTTCTTGAAATTGGCAATGTTTTTATCTTTTTTCTGTCAAAATGGACACAAAAGATGTGGTGCTGAATTGCTTCAATTCAGAATTCCCGTTGCTCCGAACGACAGCATTTCCACGATTTCAGAATTCCTATCGCTCCGAACGACAGCATTTCCGCGGTTTCAGAATTCCCATTGCTCCGAACGACAGCATTTCCACGATTTCAGAATTCCTATCGCTCCGAACGACAGCATTTCCGCAATCTCAGAATTACGATTTCTTTGAAAAAATCAGAATCTATTTTCTTACTCTCGGCGTTTCGCTTCCGAAGAGATACTGGCGCTTGTAACCGCCGTAGTCAACGACAATCTTCTCGAATACTATTCCCGGATGCTTCGGATGTATGGTCAGACTGTGGTTGCTTCCGCTGCCGATGGGTAGTTCTACTGTGTTTTCAACCACGCGGCGAGCGATGGTAGGGTAGAACTCGCTGTACATATATGGCTGTCGGTCAACGAGGTTTCGGTTGAAGTTCACCGTCAGTGGTAAGCCGCCGTCGATGCTCACCTCATACTCATGTCCTCCACGGTTTTCAAAGTCGAGGGTTGATTTCACAATGACATGCACCTTCACTGTCTTCGGGGTGTTGTCAGGCAGCGTGAAGCGGTAGGTGAGCGTAGCGTCGCCAGTGGCATTGGTGTACGGTGTCAGTGCCACGCCGCTGAGTGTGCGGCCAAAGTCGGGATATATTGTCCATTGTGTTCCGTCGGTGGCTTTCGATTCAAAGAAGTGCTCTGCCTCCATTGCTATGTATCCGTTGGCAGCTTCGAAGGTGTAGCCACCCGTTGTTGTCACGTAGTCCACACGTTTCGTTTCGGGCAGCATGTCCTTCGGGAAGTTGTCGTTCCATGAACGGTAGCCAATGTGCTTCTGAATCATGTAGCCGTCCCATTTTCCTCCGGCAATGTCTTTGTTGTAGCTGCGGCATAGCAGCGAGTCGCGCCTGAAGCATTCGCCGACGCGCTCCGCCCAGGTGTTTGCCTCAGGCAGGTTGCGCTTCGCCAGGTAGCTGTTCATTGCCTGTGCGTAGTACATGTCATAGAGGTTCGCCATTGCCTGAATGGGGAATAGGACAGTCTGTCGGTAGAAGTCGTGTGCCTCCAGCGGTATGCGGTCTAAGAGTCGCAATGCCCGTAGTTCTAAGCGCTGGTAGTCGTCGGTTACGCTCTTCCATTCGCCTGTCTCGACATTGTATGTGTGAGCATCGAGCATCTCCGGCGTCACGCGTGCCATATATTTACAGTTTGTGTTGTAGATTTCGGATGCTTCTCGGGCAATAGACGATTGACGATTGTAAGTTAACGATGTTTCATTGCCGAGATTTTCGGCGAAGAAACTACAAGTGTGGTCGATGATGTTCTGCTGGGTATATTCCTTTGGGTTCCATGCCATGTCCATGAACAGCTGGATGGGATATTCCATCGGCTTGAGGTCGCCCACGTTCAGAATCCACATTCGCTGAATGCCGAAGTCGTAGGCGAGTGACAGCTGTTCATACATCTGTTGCGTCTGTGTCACGTTCAACCACTTTGAATTGCGCGGTGCTCCTACGTAGTCCACGTGGTAGTAGAGTCCCCAACCGCCAGGATGCTTCCGCTCCTGTGCGTTTGGCACGCGTCGTACATTGCCCCAGTTGTCGTCGCAAAGCAGCATGATGACGTCGTCGGGTGCACGCATCCCCTTGTCGTAGTAGTCGAGCACCTCTTTATACAGAGCCCACACTTGGGTGGTCTGACGTGCCGGTTTCTTTGTCACGTCGGCAATTATTTTCCGCTGGTTCTCCACGATGCGCTGCAGAAGCCTGGTGTCGGCATCCGCGCTCATGGCCTCGTCGCCGTCGCCTCGCATACCTATCGTCACCATGTCCTCAGTGCCGTTCATGCGCTCTATGCCCTCGCGGAAGAACCGGTCCAGGTTGGTCTGGTTCTTTTCGTAGTTCCACGGGCCCCAGTCTTTGCGGCGGCGGGCATACTCCTGGTGGTTGCGTGCCATCGGTTCGTGGTGGCTCGTGCCCATGATGATACCCATGCGGTCGGCTGTCTTGCTGTTTTCAGGGTCGTCGGCATAGAACGCCCACTGCCACATTGCCGGCCACATCATGTTTCCCTTCAGTCGCAGTATTAGTTCGAACACTTTGGCGTAGAACTCATGCCCGCCGTAGTTTGTTCCAAAGGTGTTCTTCACCCATGTGGTCAGACAGGGAGCCTCGTCGTTGAGGAAGATGCCTCTGAATGCCACTGCTGGTTCGCCGTCGGTGTATGTCCCACGTTTCAGATATGCTTCATCATGCTTCTCTATCGGAGCGTCGGCCCACCAGTACCATGGCGACACTCCCAACTGCCTGCTAAGCTCATAGATGCCATACACCGTTCCACGGCGGTCGCTGCCGGCAATGACGATGCGGTCGGCGTCGGTGGTGATGATGAACATCTCGCGCTTGCCCTTTAATCCATGTTTTTTCATGAGAGCATCTATCTCACGGTTCTTGCCGAGCGTTCCCACGAGGATGGGCGTTCCCTCGCCGTTGTTAGCACCCATCACGGCCTCCATGTCTTTCCTGAGGTTGGCGGCGGCAATCTTCACGCATTCGTAGTCGTTGCTGTCAACCACAATCCGAGCTCCCTTCAGCGATATGGCATCGCCTTCAGGAGAAAATGTCACGAACTGTGCAGCAGCACTGCAAATGGATAATTGGCAAAAGATGATGTATAAACTTATAAGCAGTTTCTTCATATCTGGATTCTTAATTATTAATTCTTAATCACCACTCCGCCATTGCTCGGAATGTCAACATGCAAGGTCTGCTTCTTTGAGATTTTCGCTGTGGTCAGCCGGTTATTCAGATATAG
>ODAI010864068.1_pt1 | contig 101720 bp, 135 predicted proteins | sample 1539321 | NCBI WGS metagenome assembly ODAI01 (sample SAMN02144231, study PRJEB22623) | gut metagenome | biome: sheep rumen | host: Ovis aries | place: New Zealand
GGAATCCTTATATTTTATACAAATGCACAGATATCTACTCATATTAACTTTATTTTGTATGTGTTTGGTTGGGTGGTCTCAACCAAAGGATACTGTGGTGAATGCTACTCTTTATTTCAAAGTCAACACCACTGAATTTATAGAAGATGATAATTATAACAACTTCATTACCAATCAGTTATCGTTTATTCAAGAACATCGCGATGATATAAAGTATGTTAAGATTACTGGTACTGCATCTCCAGAAGGATCATATGAGAGAAATAAGGAACTTGCGAGAAAGCGCGCGGATGTAATTAACGATATATTGGATAGAAATGAAACTGTCACCATATCAGAGGACTATGAAGGACTGTATAAGTTGATTGAAGAAAGTGATGAACCGTGGAAAGGAAAGGTTCTCAAAATTCTTTCAAATAGTAGCAATGTCAAACGCGACTTAATTAATTCGGGTTATTGGTGGAGACTTAAACAATATTACTTTCCAAAACTCAGACGTATTGATGTTAGTGTTCTTTTATTATATCCACGAATAATAAAAGAAGTAGAGAGAGACACAGTATACATTCGAGATACATTATATTTACATGACACTATATCAATCCCTCATAAACACAAGATTATTCCAATTCTTGCTATTAAAACAAACACATTGAGTGATCTTCTTGCCACACCAAACATTCAAGCAGAATTGTATACTCACCTATGGGGATTGTCTCTTGAGTTTGATTATACATTCCCTTGGTGGCATAAAGATTATGATTCATACTTCTACTATCAACTCCTGAATGGTACTGCTGGTATAAGAAAATATCTTAATAATCAGTACTACGGGCATTGGATTGGTGTTTATGGAAATACGGCTATATATGACATATGCCCCTGGGATAAGGATCTTGGATGGCAGGGTGAAGTATATGGCGTTGGTGTAGGATACGGATATGTATTTCAAAATAAGAAATACCCGAGACTTAAATTTGAATTGTTTGGAAGAGTTGGGTGGTTTAATACAAGATTCGATACTTACCATGCCAGTCAGCCATGGGATGAAAAATATTATTATAACTGGTATTTGAGAGCTAGTGATTTTGTCCCCAGACGATTTAATATGAACTATTTTGGACCAACGGAGATTGGATTTAATATTACATTTGATTTAGTATGTTTAAGAAGGTGTTATTCGGATTAATGTTATTTATCTCTCTACTTGTAGGATGTGAAAGAAAACCACTTTACCTCCAAGGAGATACAGCTTTAAAGATTAATGTCCAGGTTCAGGCAGACATTAATGTAATGTGGAATGTCGGTTGGAGAGATAGTCTTAAATATGATTGGGATGAAGACCTCTACGGACCACTCTTTTATACAATACCAACTAACTGTAATGTAGTAATATTCAATGAGGGTAAGTTGTTAAGTGAGACAAGAGTTCAGACTGGGAAACGCGAACTCATTGATGTAGAACTCAACAATACATATGACTTATTAATATATAGTAAGGATACTCCCTGGACCCAGACATATTATGAAGGTGGAAGGTATTATGTAGAAACACCAGTCACTAAAGGACGAGCAACACGAAATGCTATTAGTCCGGAATATGAAACAGTTGAACAACCTGGTGAGGTGTTTGCAATGAATAAAAGAGAAATCTATTTATCAAATGATATTTCTGATTTTGAAGAAGTTATAGAAAATGGTAAGTTGGTGTATGTCTATAACATTGATGAAATGCTTGAACCAGTTTCATACATATACATCATTCAATTTATTGTGGTAAACGATGATGGTAGTCCTTATATTGAAGCACGAGATATTGCAAACTTTACTGTGAGTGGGATATCAACAAAGAAAAATATGTTTACTAATAGTCCTGTGTATACAGGCAATAAACAAATATCTACTTTTGATATTAAACCAGGTCAATTCCATACTCCCGATAGTCTTGTGTTTGCCAGCCGAGTTACAATTTTGGACCTCTTACCTGATGATATTAATAGCTCATGGGCTTCGCAAATTGATTATCTTTATTATACGAATATAGATGTTGATACTTACAATTATGGAGAAGTTACTGGGACAAAGGACATAACCAAACAATTGCGTGAAAATCCTAAGGGTGGAGTTATAACAGTTGTAATACTTAATTCAGAATTGAAGAAAGAAACACCCACAGGAGACAATACATTTGGCATTGACTTAAATGAATGGAAACAACATATATTTGACGTTTTATAAATAAGAATTAAATAGAAAATTACAGATGAAAAAGATTTTTACAATTTTACTAGCAGCTATGCTTCTCTTTGCAGGATGTACAAAGATCGAAGATATGACTGTTAGAGACGCTGATCTCACTAGAACAGAAATCATCTTCAACACAGGGGCCTCTGTTGCTACTAAAGCAATCGTTGACACCACTGCAATGGAGGACAACTTCGGTGTTTACGGATATGTAGTTCCTGGAACCTATTCAGAGAACGGTGGTTACCTTATGAGAAATGCTGAATATGATAAGAATGGTGATGCAGTAAGTGGTCCTTACTACTGGCCAAAGTCTGATAACTATACAGGTATTGACTTTATCTTTACAGCATATTCACAATTCGAAAATACTCCAACTTGGGATAATGATACATTAAAACTTGTTGTTCCTACACTCACACAGGCTCTTATTGATAATGAGGATGACTTTGATGATGTTCTTTGGGCACAGACAAAGTATAATTATCACCAGAATAGTTTAGGGGATCACGAGAGAGTTGCTCTTAATTTTAAGCATGCTCTTTCTTGGCTTCAGTTCAGAGGTGAAGTTATTAATCCTAATATCAAGTGGGTTAAGGTAAAGCAGATTAGTTTTGGAGAATATGTCAATGCTGTTCCTGCTACACCAGATCAACAAATAGCAAAACCTCAGAAGGGTATTCTTTCTGGATGGGTATGGAATGACACAACTACCAATCTTTCAGATATTACCGATGAAGAGATCGCTTATATTAATGGGTTGTTTACATTTACCAAAGGTAAAGACAAAACAGGTGGAAATGCCAATTGGGTTGCAGGCAATGACACTTACGTTAATAGTTACTATGATAGCACAATTTCATCTACTGCACAAAGTGCTGGTTCAAATGGTTTTATTGAGGGAGATTTTACAGTAGATTTAAAACAATATCTTAGCGATAGACATCCTTCATTTAATGCTGGTACAATAGGTAATTTCCAACGTATTAACAATTTTTATCTTGTGCACATTGAAAAGGACGGAAGCAATGTCATAGGATGGTTTTATAATAAAAAGAAAGGTGCTACTTCTTCATTAACTACACTTGAATATGAAACCATTCCAGGCAACCCTGCAATTCCTGCACATAGTTCAGAAGGTCTTTATGTAGATGGTCTTCTTTGCCTTCCTACAAAGGATACTCTTACAACTGCTCCTTTTGCAGTTTATGGTACACAGAAAGACACTACACTTAACTACGTGAAAGCACAGGTTGATACTATTAAGACTAACGATCACGTTATCCTTGGTAACTCGCTTGTAGTTCCTCAACCAGTTCCTGAAAAGATTACAGTTGTATTTGATATTTGTATTATAAATCCTACAGGAGAAGAAGTAGTATTTACAGATCGTAAGATCACTAGAACAATCAATACTGGTAAGGATGCTGATGAAGATGCTACATATGTTGTTTCTTGGGGTGCATCTAACAAGTACATCTATAACTTCAGATTTGATGGTGATGTTCTTGAGTTCACAACAAGTGTTCTTGGATGGACATTGAGTGGTACTGATTATCACGTTTGGGATTATTAATAGATGCCAAATAATTTCTAAAAAGGAACCTTTACAGAGGTTCCTTTTTTAATATATTATATCATGTATAAAATCTCAAAAGATCGTTTCGGTGAATGGCCAATTAAATTCTGGTGGTATACAAAGAAGAAAGGTATGACCATGGAGGAGGTCATCGACAAGGATCTTGATTGGTTCCTTTGGGCAGTGACTACATTCCAGAATGTCACTCCGGAGCAGGCGGAATATTTTAAAAAACGAACAGGAAAATCTCTCAATCCCCGTCTCATACAGGATGTTGAACCATATGAATACAAACCAGGAGATGCCGAAGAGATGTATATGGAGATATGTAAAAGTCAGGATCTGCATGGGACATTAAGGAAGTGGAGAGGAGAACAACTTGATTTATTTGGATGATTATATAAGTATGAATGCTACAGAAGAATGGTTGAGATATATTGAATCTCGCGCTATTATACAAGAATATGGTATAACAGGATATACTGAAGATAAAGAAAAAGAAGAGGATTCCGAAAATAAAGAAGATGATAAATTATGAGTTTGTGGTTGGTTTTATTAATATTTGTGGGGTTTTATCTTATGCTCGGTCCCATTATGTGGATGTCATGCAAATTAAATCATATTGACCCATACATACTTGAAAAGGAAAATCCTACAGAAGACGTGAAGTCTTTTATAATGGTTTCTACCTTTCTCAAACCAATGCTTTCTTCTCTTTGGTTTGAAACCAAAATTATTAGATGGATAAAAATTAAATTTCATAGAAATGTTTAGTATATATAATTTGTAAGAAGTTTAACTTTAATTTATTATTATCTATGTACGCAAGTAAAAGAAGTGTTGCAAAGGCTCAGGGTTTGAGCGCTGACAAGTCTAAAAATAATAATATTAACAAGATTCGTCATCGCGGGATGCAGAAAGATCATATCCAGGTCGCTCCCGATGGAAAGATCATCCAGCACTACAAGATGGACTCCAGAAGTGCTCAGGTGATGAAGATGTTCAAGGCTGCTCAGGCTAAGGCCGCAGAGGAAGAAGTCACGAATGAGACCAATGAAGCCCCCGCCGAGGAAGCTTCCGAATAAAAAAGATGCCGATATAGCTCAACCGGATAAGAGCGCGATTCTCATAAGATCGTCGTTGGAGATTCGAGTTCTCCTATCGGCACGCAAACAAAACTTCTGATTAGATGTTACACCATGCTGTGAGGTAATTGCTCACTATGAGTGTACGACATGCACCACCGATTCTGTGTAACGCGCGATAAGCAGAAAGGTTCAAAGTGAAGGTAAATGATTAGACGCAGGCTGGATCGAAGCCAGGTAATCAGATAGGGAAGTTTTTAGAAAATTGCGGATTAGTGTAATGGTAAAACGTGAGGCTCATAACCTCAAGACAGTAATTGCTTGTCCAGGTTCGAATCCTGGGTCCGCTACTAATGATTGATATAATTAATTTAATGCTCTCGTAGCTCAGTTGAATAGAGCATGGGATTTCTAATCCCAGGGTCGCAGGTTTGAGCCCTGCCGGGAGTACTATATGCTCCCGTCGTATAATGAAGTATGGTTCTCCTCTAAAGAACAAGGTAGAAGTTCGAATCTTCTCGGGAGTGCAAGACGTAGGGCGAGGGAGTGGCAAATTCCATTCATATCTGAGACAATCAACAACTGGGTGTTCGATCTCTAAATATGAGAAAGTTGGTGGTGCACATAATCGATAACAATCCAACACTCGCGGACTACAAATAAAGGAACTCATATGAGTTCCTTTTTAATTTTGATAAACAGGCACCTCCGTGTTCCTCCCATTCACAAACCAATATTTTACTTTCTTCACCTCTCCATCCACAACAGTATTAACTTCTCTCACGTAAGGAACGTTCATCTTTCCGTCTTTAACAAGGTTGTATAAATCACGCAATCCTTGTGAGTTGTATATGGATTTATCAGCAAACTCTCGTACTGTCTGTATTGTCTCTGCAGCAGCTCCGAGGACTCTGGATATACTTTCTGGTATAACGCCGGGTTCAAGCGAAATCTCTTCTACTTGGAGATTTCCATAAGGTACTGAAGAGAACCGGGTGCATATTCTTAGGGACCACCCAGATCCCGCCCCATAAGCACTTTCATTACTCTTATATATAATTGCCTGTCCGTTCACCCCATTCTCCCCACAATCTCCTGTGAAGTACATTCCCATAGGAACGTCTTTTGTAGTTGCGTTGTTGTTGCTATCTAGAATATCATATAGAACCACTATTGAATTGAATGTAAAGGAGTTACTTTCTGTATCAGTGGTAATATTCATGAACTCATCCCATGGCGAGACTCCCGCCGTCACACCGCTCCATACGTCCGGGACAGTGGTGGTGTGGGTAGTAAGTGGAGAGAGTGGAATAGTGTCTTTCTGATTCTTCCATCCATGAATATAATATTTATCATCATCTCCAAGTTCATTACTAGGAGATTCTGTTGTACATGTAGGGAGAGATGATTTGTATGAAGCAATAATCGGAGTTGACCCGGATCCGATACTGATAATAATATCAGCAAATCCATCTTCCCAAGAGGTTGAGTCAATATCACCAATATAACTAATTTTACTTAAAAGATTATCTGTTGATTCTCCTGTAGAGTACAGTGAACGGAGACAGTTTATAAAATAAAGAGTGAATTCATTTGAAGAAAGATCCCTGCCTTTATTTTTTATTGCAATTACTCCATTCTCAAACACATTTTGAAAATATCCTGATATATACTTTGTAGGATCATCACCAAACGGAGATTCCTGTCCCACCATAGTGAGAGTTTTTGCATTTTCGACAACAGCACCATCGATGGTCAAACATATGAATCTAGATGGTCGGACTTTAATAGTAGAATCATTCACTGACCTAGACAAATCCTCCACATACTGTGAAAAAAGGAGGAAGTTGCCGTTGAGCTTATCAATTGGATTAAATATGTTGCAAATACCATTCATGTATAAATAATAACAGTTATAGTCATTTAAGTCATGTTTTTAATTTGAGAATTGAATGTCATTATTATTTTGACATATAATCAAAGAAATAAATAAAAACAAATTAACTAATATGAGTCTTCCAATACATTTACAGAGTATCAAGTCTAGCGGTGTATATAGATTTGTTTATGACAAGTCAGTCATGAATAATCAACTTACTGCAGAGACCCTTCGTCTTCTTGTAGGTTACTCCGATAAAGGTCCTTTTAATACTCCTGTTTATATCACATCCCGTGATGAATTCATTCGTGCATACGGTAATATCTCCAAGAGACTTGAGAAGAAAGGTGTATATTTCCATAGACTTGCTCTTCAGGCACTTAATGCTGGTCCTATTCTTTGCTTAAACCTTAAGAATTTCGATACCGAAGAACTCGATTGGGCAAAGTTCAATCCAAGTGATATATATAATATCACAAAAGACACTCCTCGTAGGGTTACGACAGTTTATGATACTAATCGATTCTGGACTGTGAAAGCCGAGGATCAGGTTGATCCGGCAACTACAAATACAAAGTATATTGTAATTACCACCACAGATACTAAAGATGCTGATTGTTCAGTCATCATGCGCAAAGCAGTGCCTGCAGAATATAATCTCACTATCCGTGAGTACTATGCTGGTACTGGTGATGAAATGCCTGAATATCTTGAGTCAATTCAGGACACACTTCTTAATGATTATTTCATGGATGTGTATGTATTCCGTGGTAAGTTTACTGAAGATCTTTGCAAACCTGGTGCTCCCCTTGGTAAGTACTTCAATGTAACTGGAACAGGTGATAATGTGGTCATCACTCTCGAAGAAAATTACGTTGATGTTTTCGGTGAGCCAGCAGACGCGCTCGTAGCACTCGCAAACGATCCTGCATCTAACTATATCGCTGGTTACCAAGGAACAACCATTCCTTTCTTCAAGAACGCTAACGGAAGTTATATATCTCTTGATATTCTCTTCAATGCTGATTACTCAAGTCATAAGATGTTGATGAATATGAATGAGGATATTCTTACTGCATCCAACGCATCATCGTTACTTACTGTTCCTTATCTGGATAGCGAAAATCAAGATATGACTAATGATACCATTACTTATTATGAGAGAAAAACTGTAGCGGGTACCGGCGGAGCTGCTGATAAATATTATTATACAACAATTTCAACCCCTACTTCTTCTCAAAAGAAGAAAGCAGTTGAATATTCAGGAACAGTCGCTATTCCCACGACATCCGAAGCCGCTACAACAACGGATTATGGAGAAATAGTATATGTTTCTGCAGCAAGTGGTAATTCAATTAAACCTCTTGAACTCAATGGATTCACATACAATACTCCCGCAGACATCACAGAAGCAAGTCTTGGTGTGATCACTGGTGAGTATGGTAAGGGTCTTCAGGAAGCTCTTACAAACCGCGTAGATGTTGAATATCATTATCTTGTTGATACATTCGATACAACTACATCTAATAACAAACTTACACTTTCTGCACTTGCAAAGAAGAAGGATAACTGTCTCGCAATCCTTAACTTCCCTAAGGCAAAGGAATTTATTAAGATCATGCCTCAGACTGACAAGACTCTTGATTGGAGCAAGGTTATTAAAAACTTCATTCGTCCTGGTGCTAACGAAGGTGATAGCTGGTGCTGTTACTTCACACAGGTGGTAGTTACTGATGGTACTGTCAGAACAACAATCCCTTCAGCTGGTCTTGTAAGTAACCTCTTCATGGATAAGTGGACATCTCGTCAGCCTTATTACATTGTTGCTGGTAGTCAGTATGGTCGTCTTCTTGATGGACAGCTTGTTGGTCCTGATTATGGATTCTCAAAGTCCGATCGTGATGTGCTCGAACCTTATGGTATCAATGTAATTGTCTACGAACCAAGACGCGGAACTTATATTAACTCTGAACAGACTGCAAAACAGGTTCCTGTAAGTGCCCTTAGTAAGATTCACATCCGTGAACTTGTTATCTATCTTCAGGATGAGATTGCTGAGTTACTTGAGAGTTATCGTTGGGAGCTTAACACCCAGGTTCTTCGCGACAAGGTAAAGGCTCGAGCAGATGTCATTTTGAGCACAGTTCAAAACAATGGAGGAGTTTATGACTTCCTCAATGTCTGTGATGAAAGCAATAACACTGCGGAAGCAATCGATAATGAGTTCTTAGTACTAGACACACACATCGAGCCCGTGAGAGGAAGCGGAAAACTAATTGAACAACTTTACATTTATCGTACTGGAGAAATGCGTTCTCTCCTTCTTCAAGGATAAAAACAATAATTTCTAAAAAGAAAGACCTCTTAAAGAGGTCTTTTTTTATTTATTATTTAAGTAATTAAATTGAATATTCCATGAAAACACTTTCCGAATACATAAACGAAGCAATGTTTGATAAGTCTTTGATCAAAAAAGGATTGGTTAATGACCACCCACAAACCAAAGAAGAATTGCTTGATAGTATAAGAAAATATATAGATATTCTTAAACCTCGTCGTGGTGAAACGATTGATCTTAATTGGATAGATACATCAAAGATTGATGACATGGGTGGATTGTTTGATGATAGATCCGCTAAAAAAGATCTAAATTATGATGTGAGTGACTGGGATGTGAGCAATGTAACAAATTTTGCCAATATGTTCTCTTGGTGTAAGAATTTCGATTGTGATCTCTCAGGTTGGAATGTAAGTTCTGGAAAATACTTTGGTGGTATGTTTGCACGTTGTGTGAATTTTAAAGGAAAAGGATTAGATAATTGGAAGATTGATCGGGGTGCAAATACATACCAAATGTTTAAAGGATGTAGAAGCATAGAGCTACCTTCCTGGGCTGATAAATACATGAGTTAAAATTAAAAGACCTCTTATTCAGAGGTCTTTTTTAATTCTTCAATCAACGCATCCGCAAGCCTAAGTGATTGTTTTGCAACGAGACTCGGGTCTGCTTCTAAAACCATACCCAGTTTTCCACTCTCCAGTACACCTTGCATGGCGCTGCTTGCAAGCTGCCATCTAATAGTAAACCAATCTCTTTCCATTATAGTGTTCTATTTTTATAATTTTCAATCGCTGTAGGAAGTATTCGTTTATAAGTATCATCTCTGAAAAGTGGTGATGTAAGTATCATATCCGCTGTCGTCCTGTTAGTTGCAAATGCGATATTATATAGTGATGCAAGACGAGTGAGTGCAGACACATCATTCTGGTGTCCCTGCATGATAAGATTGTCACAGAAAAAGATAAGTACATCGATCTTCCCTTCGGCAATCATCGCACCAATCTGCTGATCTCCTCCAAGAGGACCGCTCAAAAGACATCTTACTTTACGTGCATATGATTCATGCAATATTCTTGGATATTCATCTGGATAATTACCCAATCCAATCATATCTAAATGCGATTCAGTAAGAGTCTGTATAACAAGTTTTCCTGTTGTACCTGTTGCAAATAAATTATGTTGAGAAAGAGTTTCCCAGTTATACCTTACCCACTCCATTAATTCTTTCTTACGCCCATCGTGGGCTACTAATGCTATATTCATTCTATCACAGTATATTTATATCCATGTTTCTTATATGAGTTGATCTTTGCTTCTCCTTGTTTAAGAATTTGATGGGTAGGGAAGTCATCTATTATGTCGTATATATAAAACGCATCTTTTCCTGGTTGAGGAAGTAGACCACGTCCAATACTCTGCATGATGGTGATATCGGATCGGAAGGACTGTGTAAAAATCGCATAATTAACATTCTTAAAAGTAATACCGGTGCTGATACATCCAAAACTACCAACCAATATAACGTTGTTACTTTCAAGCATCTCATCAAGCACCTTCTGACGCTTTTTAAGTGTCACTGACCCTGTGATTTTAAGAACCTTCCTGTCCGGAAATTCTTTCTTGAGAGTTTCAATGATGTAATTTATATATTCAGTATGATGGGCCAGTACAATACAGTTTCCATCAGTCATATTTGAGATGAGATTAACTATCTCATCAATTCTCTTTTTGCTCCTATGAACAAGCATCTGTTCAAGATTAAGGAGGTTTGCTCCTCGGGCCCTACATAAATCAATCAAGTAACTCCCATACTCATAATCATCATACATCTTACGAGCTTCGCGAAGTGCCATAGGAAGGGTCTTCACTTCTTTTATAGTGAACTCCCTTTGGTCTTTAGGCAAAAGTATCTTATTTCCATCAGCATCCGTCTTATAACTACTACAAAGATACTCTCCACATCGTATAATATCCTTCTCAACTTCTTTCCACGTATAACTAAGACGTATCTGAGTGATATCTGGTGGAACGAGAAATCCTTCTTTTACGAGCTCCATAGTCGTGAGATCCTGGATCTGTGGTCCCATCATCGCCTGACACGCGAGCCATTCAATGGTGGATTTATCCGGAAGGGTTCCTGTGAATCCAAACCTCAACTGGACGTCTTTCATAAACGGACGACTCAGGATAGTATTAATAGATTTACAAGGGAGTTTATGAGCCTCATCACAACACACTACATCTATCCCATCGAAGAAATGCGGGTCGTATTTAGAGTCACGAGGATCGGCTCTCTTGACAAGACTCTGGAAAGTACCAATAATGAGGTTGGGACTATCACAGTATTCGGACTTCGCCCATATCTGCTCAGCTTTAAAGAATTCTTGATATTCTGACATATCTTTCACCCCCTGTTTCACAAGCTGAATAGACGGAACAATCATAAGAATCTTCTTACATCCCATCTTCTCGAGCATCGTCCTGAAGACAATGTAAGCGATAAGTGTTTTCCCTGCACGGGTCGCTAGCTGACTAAGGGAGCATCGATACTTCAAAATCAACCAAGCTGCCTTTAACTGATACTCTCGCGGCTCCAGACTCAAATCCCATCCGCTCACATACTCACAAAACTCTTCATAATCCATACAAAAACTCGTGTATTTGAGCGATCTATCCACGCCTGATACATTTATATGATTCTTGTCACACCACTCTTGTATTTCGCGATATAATCCACTGTGACACCACCAAGCAGTTTGACCACTTTTTGTAGTAAACCGATTCAGGAAAACCTCTGGTTTTGGAACGCCCGTGAATGAAGGCATGTACATATAAGGAGGGATTTTGTTGAGGTGTTTTTCTAGTTCAGATATCTCATGAGTATCCCCTGTCAAGAATATATATCTTTTATCAGTTGCTTTGTATACTATTTTTATCATATTATTATTGAATTAATATATTGAATCTGTATGAGAAATCTAAACGAAATACTCACCGAAGGAATATTTGATAGAAACGTTACTGGTAGAGAAGATGACCTTATAAGAGGTTGGATAGAGAGGTATAATATTAAAACAGGACTTAGCGAGGTGTCGGTGGATGTTGATGAAAAATCAAAAACTATCAAATTTTTCGATTCTAAATATCCGGATCTTAGAGTTGATGAACTATCTATATTTGGTGATAAACAACCATTTGAGGGGTTTATTCCTGGTTGGAGTTTTGTAAATAAAGAAGGTAAAGATATATTAGCATGGAAATTACACGGACACATTAAAAGTCTTAAAGACTCACCTGTAATGGACATTATAAGTGTATATACAGATGCAGTTATTGACCCCACTGTATATAAAGACATATCTTCTCAATTTAAGAAATTAAAGGGGATGTATTTTTATTCTGGGAGTAATGGTAATTTTGATAGTCTTGATTTAACTGAATTGAAGACTCAGGTAAGGTTATTGTATATTGGTAATGTCAAAAGTGGTGGGATTGTCAGGTTCAATCCAGACCTTAAAGTAGAAACTCTTCAAATAGGTTATGGTGCTATAGACGCAAGTGTCAAAAATCTTCCTATAGTTAGAACATTATCTTTCAAAGCCGCTGATTTTGGTTCAATTCGTAAGATGATCGAAGGACTCGAAGATAAAGGTAAGTCTAATTTCAAGAGTGTTGTGATATCCTGTAGAGATTGTAATAATGAAGAAAAAGAAGCTCTTAAAACCCTTCTCCAAGGTCAAGACACAGGATTTGCTGGGTTTGGTGATCTTGTTAAAAAATTAAAGATTCTAAATAGTAATCAAAACCTCGACGATCCTACAAAAGACCTCTTTGGTTGTCCTCTGACGATGGGGGATATAGTGATTATAGCTGATACTGCTAACCCAAAGTATCCGTCTATTCTTGATATATACAAAGGAGTAACATCTGGTGGAAGAATAAGAACCGAGACACGCATGCAGGTTCCTCCACGTAACATTATTAAAATCAATAATCCAGACATTCTAAAATTATCTAAGTAATTGATTATGAAGAGTTTACAAGAAAGTCTGTTTGATTCAAATCTTGTTTCTCAGAAGCTCCCGTATGAGAAACTCCTTAAAGGAAGGATAAGTAAACAAGACATACTAAGTTTTATATCTGGATTTTACGAGGGAGATTTTATAGATGTTAGAAATTCAGTATTTCATAAATGGTGCAAAGATTTCTATAATAGAGAAGTAGGTGATCGAAAAGATTCAGTATTATATGCGGCGTATTATTCGTGGGAAAGCAAAGAAGGAATTTCTCAAGAAGCTGTCGATTGGTTGAAACCTGGAAAGATTCATCATAGTGTATCCTGGAATGATTGTATGTATGCAAATAGTTTTGATGTGAATTGGGAGTTCTGGGGTGGAGAGGATCACTGGGATACAATTTATGAATGGATATTTGTTTGTCAAAAAAACAGATGGGGAGATAATAATTTATATATACTTGTAAATAGAAAAGAATATACAGAATTTGACCAGGCAATAATTCATAAGATGATTGAAACACTATCTAAATAAAAAAGAGAACCTTTTGGGGGTTCTCTTTTTCTTTTAACATCTCAATTAATTACTCAGCCACTGGGGCTTCATGCTGTTCGTTGACAGGCTCGCGTTTCTGAACAAGAGCAGTACGATCCAGGATTGCCTGGTGCTTCTGATTGAGAAGGATGAGATATGAAGTATCGATAGAGTATGGCTCATGACAAGGTTTCATATACTCGTTTACTGCAAGAATATTCTTCCAATCAGTAAATCCCTTAAACTTAAGATTATTGAGCATCCTAAGTGTACTATCGAACTCATTGTATGTGATGGTCTTCAAGTCCTTACTCTTCCAGATCTTAACAACCTGATAGTATCCGAGTGTGTACTGCCAATCAAGCTCTGCGCGATTAAGGAACTCTACAACGAGTTTCGCGATGTCGTTTTTGGTGAATCTTTCACCATCCCATTCTACTGATGAGGGAAGAGCGTATGTGACTTCTTTTATGTAGGCGTCTACCTCTTTCTGTTCATCCATCAGAGCCTTTTCCATCTCTCCGAGCTTCTCAACATCGTTAATTCCACTCACCTCTTCTTTAAAATCGGATAGGATCTTTTCAAATTCTTCTGCGACCTCTTTATAGGTCTTTGTCTTTAATGTCTTAATGTCAATCATGATTGTTCTTTTATTTATAACACTATAAGGAGTGTAATTCCTACAATTATAAGAGCCCCAACTAACCACATCATTCGTTTACCCCATTTGAAGCAGTCTTGAAGAGTAATTGGTTCGAGAATGAATAGATAATTATCATATTTGTCTAGTTTTTTGATAGAATAAGTGAGAAGTTCGAAGAGATTATTAGCACGAATAAACTCGGATACCACAACCATTCTTTCCATAACCCACTGTTCGATCATCCTCTCGTTATTCAAACCACCTTCTCCATACTCGAATATCTGTGTGTTAGGGGAGTATTGTCCGTTTTCATCAAGATTCGGGTTCAACACAGCATACACGCGTCCTATCCAGTCAATTTTGAAGTTGGCTTTAAATATCTGAGAGAGTCCTTCGAGGAGTCTCTCTTCTTTAAAGACGCGTTTGATAATTTTTGTATATCTGATGTTTAGTATCAGGTTTTTAAAGAAGTTATATATTATCACTATTCGTTCAACTCTTTATTTTGAAATTTGTAGACTTTATTATTTTGTCATACGTATAAATATCTTTAAAAGCATGCATAACTTTACACAGTATATAACTGAAGCACACAGAAAGTTAGAAGCTCAGGTTCTCACGGGTCCTGAGGTATCTGATTATATTAAGGCGGTTGCTAAGACAGTATCTAGAGACGTACAGAATCTCTTGTTTTTAACTCAGAAATATTCACTTTTTTCAACAGATCAAATCGAATCCATTCGTTCTCTTAGCAAGAGTGGATTAGGAAAGGCATCGGTTACTTTAAATATCCCTGTTGGAGACCTCGAAGATATATGGACAGTAGTGTCAAAGATGAAGGATAATGAGTTGCGTGTTCTCCCCCAGTACCAAAGCGCTCAGGAAAGAGAGGGTATCCTTAATAAGAAACTCCGAGTCAGTGATCTCACTATCGATCTCAGTTCAGACAAGGGTAAGAGGGATGTGGTGAATATGTATATGCCTCTTATTCATAAGATAGTTAATCAGTTTGTAGGCAAGGGTTTGAAACTCTCAAAACCCGAATTGATGTCTGCGGCTCTCATGGGATTCAATGATGCTATTAATAACTGGAATCCTGATGCAGACAAAGCCGTTTCCTTTAAGACATTCGCATCTTACTGCGTTCGTCAGCAGATTCTTAATGATATTAATGAATACGGGCACACCCTTAGTGGCACCTCCTGGTATGCAGCTGAGAAAGCAAAGAAGGGTGAGGTGAAACTTGATGGATCATCGCTTGATTCATTTATGAATGACGAGGGAGACTGGACGAACGACAGGCTCGCTGCGCTGGGGGTTGAGGATAAAGATAAAGACGATACTGAATTATTCAAGAAAGTATATAAAGCGATCGAAAATAAATTCAAAGTAAGAGATGTAGATATTTTCTATCGTTACTTTGGATTAAACGGAAGAAAGAAAGAAAAGAGTAAGGACATCGCGAAATCTTATGGCATGTCTGAAGGTAATATTAGAAATTCTGTTATCAATAAGATTCTCGCTTATCTAAGAACTGATAAAGAATTACTCAGCATTCTTATGGATATTCAAGATATTTATAATGAAGGATTGATGGTTGAGATGATTCATATGGATAGACAACAAATCATTGAAAACCTTCTCAATGATGATACATTCATTCTTCTTGAAGAAATTAACAGATGGGCTAGAAAAGATAATTTCGATTCTGCAGTTAAGAATGCATTTGATACATTCAAGGATGCTGCAGACGGAAAGGCCATAGAAAATATACTCAAGGGGTCATTCGACGACCTTGATTCTAATTATAAAAAGAATAAACGTTCCATTGTATCATTTCTTTCATCAATGTATCCGACAGAGTCTTTTGTAAGAAAGAGTGATGTTGAGATTATTGATAGAATGAAAGAACTACAAGAAATATGGAAACGTTTTAATAAATAAAGAAATAAATTTAACTATTATGAAGGATATTACAACTTTTTTAAACGAGCAGTTCGAAACTCCCGCTGCTAACGTCAATGAAGATGGTAAGGTAAAGTCTGAAAAGGACTTCCGTGAGTTTGCAGAAAAGATGGCTCGCGAGGCATTTGGTGATGACTTTGATGAAGATAAATTTAAAGAAACAGTAGATAAATTCCTCGAAGACAACAAAGATCTTGTTGATGATGACAACTGGGCAGAGGTTGTTGGTAAGTGGGAGCAGGGATTTACAAAAGAAGACTAATTAAAAAGACTATAGAATCATGACAGTAGAAGAATTTTTTGGTACTCTTCAAGAGAGTGTTGTGATGACTTGGAGAAAGCATCTCAAGACTAAGAAGTACTCCAATCATATGGCTCTTGACGAATATTATAAGGAGGCTCCTGAACTCATTGATGCACTCATTGAAGGATGGCAGGGTACTCATGATAAGATTGAGAAGTATGACGATCTCCTCAAAGACAAGGAATTTGACACAGCAGTCGATTACCTCACCGAACTCCGTAAGATCACTAAAGAAGGTAGGAAGTTAATGGATTCCAGTGAACTCGAAAGTGATACTGATGCAATCCTCTCCCTTATTGATGGTGTCATCTATAAACTCAAAGAACTTAAAGAAAGTGTTGGTCTTGTTGACTATCTCAAAGCATTGAATGAGTCGAAAACATCCTTATCTCAAATAACAGATTATTCCAATTCATGGGCAAGGCAGTGTTGGAGTGATAAAGAATTTGCTGCTCTCTTCAATTCAATAACCAATGGTATTTATCGCGAACTTTCTGAAAGAGCTGTTGCTAAGTGGGCGGATGATGCAGAAAAGAAAGTGGCGAATGACTGGATGGATAAAATTGAGGATATATTAAAAATTGTTAAAAAGTAATTATGAGAGATCGTTTTAGTGATTTAATAAAGCAAGGCGTTGCAAGTTTCTGTGAGAGACCAGTCGGTTCTCCCATTCCTACTATAGACCCTATGGTGAAAGCATACAATAATCTCTGGGGACTCTTGACGGATACTCATATGAGTAAAGTGGGTGATGAATGTTATATCATCACAGGTACTTTCGTTAAGAGTCAATACTGGGAGAGTTTTAAATATTGTAGCTACTACGGTAATACCAATATCAGACTAGGGTCGGGTTACAACAGTCTTGAGAATATGATATGGACTAATGGATATCAGATGTCTCCGGATACATATAACGGGGATTATGTGATAAAGTTAACCAAACGTCCCGAGCCACCTACAGAACCTGGTACGAGCTGCGACGGGTGTGCTATTCCTTGTTGTCAGAGTTGCGATCCATGTGTGACCAGTCTTGGTGAGTCCCAGATCCCGCATCCATTCAAAGAATTCTTCGCTCGTGAAGAGAGTACCGCTATCATAGAAGCATGGAGGGACGGAGATGGAGATGCAATGAAAGTCCTTGAAAACCTCAAAGACAACCCAATGATTGATGGAAGTCGTTTTAGAGTATCTGCGGATAATCAATATATGATCGTAGATGAGAAATTAAAGATAGACCTACATGCCAGCAAAAAGTAAAAGTCAACAGAGACTCTTTGGTATGGCTCTTGCTGTACGAAGAGGAGAAATGAAAAGAAGCGATGTCTGGAAGGAAGTTCTCGATATAGTCGATAGTGATATGACCGACAAGGAAATTGAGGATTTTGCAAAGACTGATCATAAAGGATTAAAAGAAAAATTAGAGAATATGAAAGACATTAAGAGTTATATTAAAGAATCCACAGGCAGACATCCTGGAGATGAAGCCATAGAGATCAACGAAGAGGGTAAGTATGGATATATGTACTATGACCCGAATAGTGGTCTGGTGAGCACGTACTGTATGGATGGATGGAGAAATCTTGTAGATGACTTCGCTGAGGATGAAGATTGGGCTAAAAAACTCGAAAGACTCCGAGTGGGACAGAGCCTCGAACATGATAGTGGAGCGATCTATTGCAGGATTTGGTAAAATGAGGATGACCACGTGGTCATCCTTTATTATTTATATAAATTAAAATTGAATATGAGTCAAACTAAAGAACAGATAAAAGCCAATATATCGCGCAATATTACAACCAACGGAGTTGGGGAGATAACTGGAGAGGTTATGAGGAGAGTATTGAACAATATGACTGATAATCTCGGATTAGAAAAAGATATATCTGATTTACAAAGCAGCGTAGAAGATCTTAATGAAAATAAGGTCGACAAGGTCCCTGGTAAGGGGTTGTCGACTGAGGATTATACTACGGAAGAAAAGCAGAAACTTGCCGGTATAGAGGCTGGAGCTGAAGTAAATGTCAATGCCGACTGGGATGCCTCCTCTGGAGACGCGCAGATTCTTAATAAGCCCGACTTGAGTGTCTATGCTACAAAGGCATCTGTTGAGGACATAGAAGCACTCATTCCGTCTCAAGCATCAGAAAGTAATCAGCTTGCCGATAAAGAGTTTGTTAATTCTTCAATATCGACTAATACCGCTGAATTCAAAGGAACATACAATAGCCTTGCTGAATTGGAGGCAGTAAGTGCGAATGAAAACGATTACGGTTTTGTCATATCAACTGATGCTTCTGGTAATACAGTATATAACCGTTATAAGTATACAAACGGCGCCTGGCTCTTTGAATATGCCCTGAATAACTCATCATTCACTGCTGCTCAGTGGGATGCTATTCAATCTGGGATTACTTCAAGCCTTGTTACAAAGCTATCAGCATTACCAACTGCGACAGAACTCAGTAACTCTTTGAACAATAAGGTTGACAAGGTCGCTGGTAAGGGGTTGTCGACTAATGATTATACCACTGCAGAAAAACAGAAACTTGCAGGTATAGCAGAAGGGGCTCAGGTTAATGTCCTTGAAGGGGTTAAAGTTGATGGTACAGAATTGCCCATTACAGATAAGAAAGTTAATATAGATTTATCCGGAAAGGTTAATGTCGCCGAGCATCAATCACAAGAAGACCAATCTTTTGTTTTTAGACAGACTGGTGGTGGTGATCTTACTATTGATGCTAAGAACGCGGAATTAACTTCCATCAAGGGCCACACGCTTGTGTGGAATCAGATGGTTCGTAAGTTTGATGGATGGGGATTCATTGCTTCTGCCGCGGAATTCGGTTTAACAGCAACTTACGATGAGCAAACTCATATCATAACAATCAATGGTACTGCAAATAATACGGGGCGTATTACATGGCTCGGTGTGAACTCGACCATGAGCGGTGGCTTTATAAACGGGCACAAATACTACATGCGTTCTATTCTGAATAAAAAAGGAAGCAGCGATACTTTTTTTGTCAGAGAGGCAAGTGGTGTGACGGAATTATATGATTACGGGGATGGCGTAGTTGGGCCTGCTAATCGTGATGGCTCTTGGTATATCGCGCTATTTGTGAACGAGGGGGCCGTGCTTGAAAATGTTCAAATTCTTATGCAGGTGGTTGATTTGACCATGCTTTTCAACGGCTCGGTCCCGTCTGGCTTTTCCGCGGCTGATTTCCGCGTCCTGTTCCCAGAAGCGTACTATCCTTACAACGCAGGCACGCCGATTAGCAACGATGCTTCTGCGTTGGAGACCGTCGGGTTTAATCTGTGGGACGAGGAATGGGAGGAAGGTTCTTACGACACATCTACAGGACAGAAGATAGCGGCTCTATCTACGATTCGTTCTAAAAATAGGATTGAAGTATTCCCGAATACGGTTTATTGTATTAATACAAATGGGCTTTTATTTTTTTATGATGCAAATGAGTCATATATATCATATAGTGGCCGCGGAAATGATGGTACGTTTACAACGCCAAGTAACTGTAGATATGTAAGATTTAGAATATCCAATGATTACGGTAATACCTACAACCACGACATCTGCATCAACCTCTCCGACGCCTCGAAGAACGGCACATACGAGCCGTACTGGAAGCGGAGAATCAACCTGAATCTCTCCACCTTGAAGGACAAGGACGGCAACCTGGTGTTCCCCTACGGTGGGATGAACGGAGTTGGCACGGCTTTCGATATGCTGAAACCCGATGCTGATGGGATGATTCGTGTTGGCACAAGGGCGTTCAAAGGAGTGGATTTGGGGAGTTTGGTGTGGTCTTCGGGAAGCGTTGAAGGATTATTCCTTGCAACAATTACGGGGCAAAAGATTGTTTATGCGGGATACAAGCCCAATGATGTATGTAGTAAATATATTGTCGGAACTACGATAACATCATCCGCAAATGCAGAGGATAAAAAAATCTATCAAGGTAATTCAAATAATTATATCTTTTTCAAAGATATTGCATTTAACGGTTACTCAGGCGCACAGGTTGCCGAAGCCCTTTCAGGCGTCATGCTCTACTACGAACTTGCCACTCCGGTTGAATATGAGCTGGCAGAACCAATCCCCAACTTTATCCTCGTGGACGAACTCGGAACGGAACAGGCCATCTTCCCCACTCACGAGGACGGCTCGCCTTCCGCTCCGCTCCGTGCAGATATTTCATATTCAGAAGCTCACGTGAAGTACAATGAGATTGAAGGTATGCCTGATATAATCAATAATTTATCAGACGTCATGACTTCCGATGCATCTAAAGTAGGCAGCAACGGCACTGTGACTACCATCATCTCGCTTACTCAATCCCAGTATGATGCACTTACGTCAAAAGACTCGAACACAGTATATATAATTAAAAACTCATAATCATAAAATGAAATTAGGAACTGATGAATTTGGAAAGGTTTTCCTTGGTGATGACTATGTAGAAAGGATTTATCAAGGGGATGATCAAATTTACTCTGTGTATAAAGACCCCAAAGACTCAGAGATAGTCTTTCGACCTACAGATAATAAGGGACAATTGTCTGTGTCTGATCCTTATTTTGGCTATGCAAAAATTGATTGTATTAAAGGGAAGAGTTTGGTGTGGAATCAGCTGTGCAGTCCGATTACAATAACAGAGAGTGAGTTTACTAATGGTGTTAAAGTGAACACCAATGGTAATGCCGTCATAGTGGAAATAGCATCTGGCGGTGCGACTGCATTGAGAAATATAATAATTATTGCGAACTATTATAGAAGGAACGTCAATGGGACATATAGACTATTTAGAGGCGAGCCCGATAATGCTAAAAATGCAGGTATATGTATTTTGAATAGTTATACAGCTCCTCTGGGGAATCATATATTACCCCCCTCAGGGAACGCAATCGAATATGGATTGAGAATCCCGCAAGGTACACCAGCAGGTATCTATATTTTCTATCCTCAAATTATAGATCTCACCCTCATGTTCGGTGCTGGTAACGAACCATCTACAGTTGCTGAATTTGAATCAATGTTCCCTCTTCCATACTACCCCTACAATCCAGGTACTCTCATCTCCAACGATGCAGAGACACTAGAGACTGTTGGGTTTAACCAGTTGGTTTCCGAACCGCTGAATCTCGTTACTACACGGTTCTTCCCATCCTTTGATAAAAACATCTACACAAGGGTTTTTGGTGGCATCCCATATTATTTCAGAATTTCTGCCCCACAAATTGCAAATTGGAGGTTCGCCTATAAACTTTTCGATTTGGACGGGAATGAAATCACTGTGGGAGCTTTCGCGTCGATAGGTGTCGCGACTCCTTATTATAACACAAGTAACAATTGTTGGATAGATGGTACAAATCATCCAGTAAACCAATTTGCTCTTACATTTACACAAGATTGCTATGTTTATTTCGGCTATGGCGCTGGTGCAGTAACGGCCGACACAAAGATGGAAAACGCCAATCTTAATATCTCCGACCCATCCAAAAACGGTACTTATGAGCCTTACTGGAAATCCTCGCTTCCTCTCAATCTTGATTATCTCCCTATAAAGAGTCATAATATTTGGGATGAGGAGTGGGAGAATGGAGACTATGCTGGCGCTGGTGGGGTCCCCGTTGAGACCCCAAGATATATCAGAAGTAAAAATTTCATACAAGTATTACCATCTACTACTTATTGTTTGAGTTCTATTCATAATCAAGGAACTAGTACAAGACAATTTGTTGTATATTTCCATGATGAAAATAAAAATTTTATAAATTATCAAAGTGTTGATTTAGATAATAAGTTATTTACAACACCTTCAAATTGTTATTATATTCATCTTAGAAACAATATAGCTGATGTTTCTTATGCATATGATATATGTTTAAATCTCTCCGATCCAGACTTCAATGGTCAATACGAACCATATGCTTTAAGAGGAGGATTAAAAGGTACTGGTACCGCCTATGATCTGGGGAAGGTCGAAGACGATGGATATATCCACGAAGTTACGAAAGTTATGGGAGAAGTGGATTTGGGAAGTTTGAATTGGGAAGGAAGTAATGGTTCTTTTCAAGTTCGAAATTTTGTCACAGAATATGGCGTGGCTATAAATGGTGACAAGAATTATATGTGTGCGGCATATCCAGTATATAAAAGTAATATCGGCGCAATAGGTGTGCAAGATGCAGACAAGGTGATTGTTTTTAACATTGTTAACACCTCTGGATATTATCCCATAAATGCACTTATTGTCCGTGATACCGCCTACACCTCTGCCACTGCCTTCAAAACCGCTATGTCAGGCGTGATGCTCTACTACGAACTCGCAACTCCAATAACCTATGAGTTAGTTACTCCTATCAAAGCCATATATAAAGTAGATAAAAGAGGTACCGAACAAGCAACATTCCCCACACACTCCGACGAAACTCCATCCACTCCGCTTTGTGCTGAGATAGGATATCCGAAGTAATCTCTGCATAACACTATTAAAAACTCGTTTTAACAAAGACAAAATAAAAAGATGACTAAATGGTCATCTTTTATTTTTAAAGCGAAATATGAAGAGTTTTTAGCGAATCACGACCCAGTCATCTGAGAACCAAGATGAGATCCGGATGAGAAAGGATTTAAAACATCCGGCCTGGACAACGCGGACAAGGTGGTATTTAAGATCCTGGAGAACCTCCAGTCTCTCCTGGAGACAAAGTTCCGGATCCTCCCACGCTACTTTCGGAAGACGAGTCTTCCACTTGAGGGACTTAGCGGGAATGGGGGTGAGTGCACCGTTGTCGTCGATGTCGACCGATTGAGCAGATTCGAGATAGTAGAGATGTTTCATAATGTTTTATTGTTTTGTGAATATATTTATCAAAAGAGTGGTGATTATTTAATATATGGCAGACAAAAAAACAAAAAAATCTCAAAATTCTTCATCAAAACCCCCGCGCGATTATAGTCTTATAAAAGCAATCCGGGAGGAGAAACTTTATAAGAACAATGTTGGTGTGAGAGACACAAAAGTAAGAAAGTGGGTTGATGAAAATATTAAACCTATGGGTAAAGGTAGTATTATGCCTGGACAGTTGATTATGTTCAATTACTTCGAGCCAGCCACTAAGGAAGAACTTGAATACTATGATCAACGTCCCACCACTATATTCTTTAATGAATTCAAAACCAAAGACGGCCAACCACGGGTCCTGGGATTCAATCTCCACTACTACCCTCCACGCATGCGTTATATAGTACTCGACCGAATATTCTCTATCTTCAAACCCATATACGAAAAGTCATGGAACGATCCACTTCATAGGGGGATGACTTATATGCAGTACAAGATGCTGCTCGAGCAACTCCAGGACCAGGGACTTGATTTTGGAGTTCGTGAATACATACCGAACCTCATGCATGACATCCGTCCTGTCCCTCCATCCGGGTGGTCAAAGGCTGTATTCACTGAGGGGAGATTTAAGAAAAGAACTCGTGAACAAATACTTAACTATTGGAGAACATGGGTGAGTAAGCATTCTTCTTAAAATCTGCTTTCTACATAGACTATTATTTAGCTAAATATACAAATAAAATTTATTAGATCTAATGAAAAATATTACTGAAAAATTCAACGACAGACTGACTATATCTCAGATGATAGCTCATGAGGAAATGCAGGCTAATCTTGATGAGTCATTGAAGGATGTGTTCGATGCTGTCAAGGACAAATTCAAGCAAGTATGGCAGTGGGTGAGAGGACTCGTAGTGAAGATCGGTACTTACGTTCTCCCTATCTCTAATGACGGTGAGGTCCAGCCAGCGATCACTCCTATGACCTCTGGTGTGGCATATCGTGAAGGACTTGCTAAAGATGATCATACTTTTATATATAATTCTAAAGATGCCGCTAAGATCTCCGGACTCCGCACCAATCCAAAAGATGCTCTCGGACTTCTCGGTGGTAATAGTAAGAATGACACCTTTAAGTACTGGGCCCAGCAGTACGGGGTGTTTGAAGGAAGTGAAAATCAAAAAGCAAACGTCAACGAAGTGAAAATGCACACAGAAGACCCTGAGGCAAAATGGAACATCATCGTAGATGATGCGGAACTCAGGGATGAAATTACACGTCATATCAAGAAAGCCAAACTCGCCCGACTCCTTATCTGGGGTGCTCCTGGTATTGGAAAGACCGCTATCCTCAACGCAGTTGTAGATGGCTTTAAGAGAGCTGGTAATGACTATAACCTTATAGTTAAGACTCTTTCTAATGAAACACCAGATAACTTCATGCTTCCTAAGTATGTGGAGGTTGGAGAAGGAGCTGTGAAGGCAGAGGATGTCCCTAAGACTTGGTTACCTGTTTATCATCCAACAGGAGATCCTGCAAAGGATGCAGCACTCGATGCAGCACTCGGCAAGGGTATGTTGTTCATAGACGAACTCTCTCGTGCTACTCAGCAGGTGCTTAACGTATGTCTCCCTCTTATCAATGAAGGACAGTTCAACGGATGGCAGATGGGTAGTGGATGGTGTATAGTCTGTGCAAGTAACCGTCCCGAGGATGAAGATTCTGGTCAGGCTCCTCTTGGAAACGCTATGTTAAACCGTTTTGCTCACGTTTACTATGAGCCAACAGTTCATACTTGGAGAAAGTGGGCAGATAAACAAGGATTCATGTCACCTCTTCTTCTTCAGTGGCTTTCTCTTCCTGAGACTGAGAACATGAGTGGTGGTAAGTATTACTATATGGATCCTAACGAGGATATCCAAAATGCTTCTTCAACTGCTCTTATGTGTACTCCTCGTGCATGGACTAATGCAATGCGTGACCTCGCAGAGTACTCACACACCGGAGACCTCCAGGGATTCACCATCTTTGACATTCCTACAAATATTATCGGACGTGTATTGAATAAGTACGTTCCTATGTCTGCTGTTGATAGTTTCATTGCATTCTTAAGTGTTATCCATAGCATTGGTGATTTCGATAGAGTGACACGCGATATATGGCAGAACGGTGGTAAGAGTGTTAAGATTTCCGCAAAGGATATGATGAAGATTGCTCTTCCTCTTGCGCAGCTTATTATCACATCTCACGCAGATAGACTTCCTTCCGATAAGGAGTTTGAGAACCTTGCAACGTGGCTCGCAGACCAGAAGAATGATCAGCTTGCAAGTTACGTTCTTGATATATTCAAATCAACCTTCATGGGTGATATCAAGGATACTGTGACAAGAGATAAACTCTTTGTTCTCCATGGTATTGCAGATTACATCAAGAAACAACCAGACTTCACTGAAAAGAAGAGATTGTATGATGCAGTATTTAAACCGTTCTTCGATCGTTGGAATGTAGACTGGGATAGTGCTCCCGATTATCAGAAGGGTCTCGGAATTGCTGGTAAGCAATATGGAGAAGTTTTTCGTCAGAGCGTGGTTGATGGTCAAGAAGCTTTAGGATAATCGATTGATAATCAATCTATTAAAGGATCTACGAAAGAAGATCCTTTTTTTGTATATGTTATAAGTGTATGAACAAAAAACATGTAACAATTGGAATTGACCCGTCTATCAACAGTACCGGGGTATGCGTGTCTGGGGTGGACGATGATTTTAATATATATTATATTATACCTTCTAAGATAACGAAAAAGTCCCTGGACTGGACACAAGGGAAGGACTGGATAAATATAGAGGAATATGAAAAAGTGTCTGTAAAAGACATAGATAAATATTATGAGAAGGAGTTTATCAAATTCGGAAATTTGTTTGTCTTGGTGGAGACATTGTCTTGTGTATTGGATATAATAAAACATGATTATATCATAGACAGCGCTACAATGGAAGGGGTGAGTTATGGTAGTGTGAAGGGAGCAGCGCTCGTGGATTTGTCCTTCCTGAATGCTATGATAAGAATGAAACTCTACGAACATAAAATTAAATTCTATATAGTATCCCCCTCCGAAGTGAAACGATATGCTGTAGGTAATGGAAGTGCTGAGAAAGATGTAATGATTATGTCTTGGAAAAAGCTTGATAAAAACACTCAAACCATCCCAGACTGGTTTAAATGTGATGATTTGGCAGATGCTTATTTCATGGCACATTACAACCCCGAATTTTCTGAGTAGTTTTGGATTATTTTTATATCATACAAATGATATAAACAATGGAAGGAGTAGTTGTAGAATTAATGTCGCAGTTTGGTATTCTCGGTCTCTTATTGGCTGGGATAATATATATAATAGTAGATAGTATCAAGACAAAAAGGAAAAATCTAGTATCATCTAAAAAACTAGATGATTCGATTGGTAAGTTGGAGAATCACGTAGACAAGAGAATTGATGATGTCAATGACCGGATTGATACTGTTAATAAGAAAGTAGATACACAGTACGATTTATTAAATAAGAGAATAGATGCTGGTCCAGATGTATTCCTCAATAAAATAACAGCAAACAAAAAAGAGGAAGATCAGGAGCATTTCAATAGGCTCATGGATCAGTTCAATCAAGCACCACGTCTCCATAGGATTCTTAAACTGTATAGAGAGAGGATAGGATGTGATCATATATTCTTAGGAACCTTCCATAATGGTAGTACATCAATAAGTGGTATTCCTTATTGTAAATTTGATATTATTGCAGAAAAGTTCAAACCAGGACATAATAATGTAGATCTTCGCGAATACACAACTATATATAAAAACAGTGACATCCTTGTACATGACAATCTTCCATTGGTTATATCTCAAGAAGATTATATATATTTTAAAATAGATGAAGACGGTAATTCTGAATTAGAGGATGTAGATGATATCCTTTACAGAAGATGTCTCAAATACAAAATCAAGCAGTTCGCCGCGAATCTCCTTCGTGATGAAAATCGTAATCCAATCGGATTCGTGGGGTGTGTGGATTTTGATTATGACGAACTCAATTTCAAGGAATTGAATAATTGCGCAAAAGAATTAGAAGAAATATATAAATAAGATATATGCAGACTAAGAGTAATATACAATTGATTCGTGAAAACCTCGCTTTACGTGAGGCTTTTGCTGATAATATCAAAGAGTTTATGGAAAGATACACCATAGAGGATTCATATTTCGGAATTGCTCGTGGTATGTCTCCCCGTGTTATCAGAGAAACTCATACACTGAGTGAATATACCAAGGGGTACTTTGTAGTAGAACACGAATACACCACGATTGATGAAGCAATTTCTAATATGACCCCAACACAGGTAGTGAGAATCATTGAAAACAAGAGATTCCAGGTTGGAGAAAGATTCGAAAAACTATCGGAGGCTCATGGGGATAATATAATAGATATATCAACAGGCTCGCCTATTTCCTAATAGCATGATTAATCGAGACAACATAATTAATCTCAATTCGTATATACGAGTGTCTTCCATTAAGGAATCATTTGAGGATAAGTGTTTGTTCGTAACAGAACCAAAGCAGTTACCCAATGTGACGGAATATACGAATGTTATATTTGAAACATCTCAACTCAAAACGAGATTCTTCGAATATCTGGAACTACAAGCAACTGATCACACAATAATTAATTGTTTGTCATCATTAGAGATATTCGAACAGATGTTATATGAGGCCAGAGGATTGGTTATATTTGATAATGTGTGTTGTTGTAGAAACAATGATATACTTGAAAGAGTAATGAATTATAAAAAAAGTAAGATGTTGGTATGTTAGTAAAGCAAGACCTAGAAAAAAAGATTGAAACTGCTATTCATGACGCTATGAAAAAAGCCATGAGCGAAATGAATAAAGCAATGCAGAATGCAGTCAATGGAAACGGAGATGGGTCTGATTTCTCGGTATCTGGTGCTATAGATACTTTCGCAGATGAAGCGAAGAAATGCGCAAGTGATATTGCGTCTGCTATTGATGAATATATCAAATCAGCAACAATTACTATTAACGCAGGGACACTCATTAAACCTCTCCCCGGACTTGCATCTCCTGCCGGTCCTGTAACTGGAGATATAACACTCGCAGCTCCAACAACATTACAAAAATCTATTTCATAAAATTTTAAATGTAAATTTGATAAATATAAATATGTCTAAGATAGTTAAAGAAGCAACAGATTCCGGTAGAGATAGCAAAGGGAAGAAATGGGAGGATTATGATACCATACTTTGTCCCAACGGCGAAGTGATCGACATGCAGAAACTCCTAGAAGACCAACAGCGCGCCTGTGCCGCACTCGGTCATCTCTTGCCAGCGCTTGGTGGATTCGTGAGTAAATTAAGACCCGTGTATACATTCAGAGTCAAGACACAGGCTACGGATGGATATAATATATTTATTAATCCTCAGTTCACATCTCATCTCGATCTCACTGGTAAGACATTCGTTCTTGCTCATGAGATTATGCACAATCTTCTTAATCACCTAAGAAGAGCTCGTGAGTTGGGACATCCTATAAAAAAATCCAACATAGCAGCGGATTACGAAGTGAATATCACTCTCGCAGAAGACCTCAAGCTTATCAAAGCATCTACGATTAAACAGATGGGGGCTCTCATTGATAGTAAGTATCATACTTGGGGATATGAGAAGATATATGCGGATAATCCAAGTGGTCCAAACGATAAAATGAATAACGATGGTCAGAGCAGTCAAGCCAAAAACAACCAGAATCAGAACCAAAGCGGAAGCGGAAGCGGCGGGGACGGAAGTGAGAAGTTAGATCCGGATTACATTAAAGGATGGAACGACGCTGTGAAGGATTATATGGATGGAAAATTAAGTATAAACTAAGAATATGAATCAACGAGAATATAATAGTGGATATCAAGCAGCTATTGATGAAATCCGTAAAAGAGTTCGTGAACAGCGTAAGAGTGGTTCATCTGTCAAAGATCCTTCACAGGGTAGTAGTGCTGCTCAACAGGGAGACGATGGTCGTATGATGCCTCCTGGAATGGGTGATGCAAGCGATCAAGGTGGAGGAGCCGGTCAGCAAGGACAGTCGAGTCAGAGTGGTGGTGGATCAGGAGGAGGTCGTGGTCAAGGTAATCAAGGAGTGGTCCAACCAGAGGATTGTATAGGTCCTGGAGATCTTGATGATATTCCTGGTACATCCGGTGGATATTTCGACAGGAAGACCGGAGACGATATTGCAAAACAGGAAGGATATGATAAGGGCGAGGGTGGTAACGATGATCAGACCGCTCGAGATTGGAAAGATAATGCCCTTAAGATGGCCAAGCAACTCAAACAGCAAACAGATAAAAGCAGAGGTGGTGGCCCGGCAGCGTTCGCAGCTCGATTGGAATCAATTTATAAGCCAACCAAAGACTGGAGAAAAGAACTCAAGAGAGTGGTTGGGCAAGCTATCAACCCAGATGATCCTCGACAGGCATTTGCTCATAAGAACACCCTTGTAAGTCAAGATCGTATTGCACGAGCCAACAAGGACAAGTATGATAGTATGGATTATATGGTGGCTATGGTTGATACCTCAGGGTCTATGTCTGAGAAAGACATCAAAGCATGTCTCGGTGAGGTATATGGTGTAGCTCTTGCAAAGAAACCACTTAAACTCGTTCTTATGTACTTCGGTAGCGGAGTAAGTAAGATTATGGTATTCAAAAGTCTTACTGAGTTCAAGAAGGAAATGAAAGCCCCGAATATTGCGGCTGGTGGTGGCACGGAGGTAGAACCTTGTTTCAGACTCCTCGCTACAGATCCTCAGTTTAGAAGAAGACCTGCGGATATTGTTATGATATTTACAGATGGTTATATTGACCAAGTGAAACGCAATCCAAAACTTTGTAAGAATCTCTGTTGGGTGATTGTTGATAATCCGGGTTTTGATCTTCAGTATAAGGATATTAAGACCAAGTGTGTTCACATTAAAAAAGAAGACATGGAATAAATAGAGATATCATAAAATTTTAATTAGGACTTTCCAAAAACATTGGAAAGTTCTTTTTTTATGTTTATACAACCGTTATTATTTATCTATGAATGATTCTACTCAAATATCAACAAAATTCAAAAGTGATGGTAGTAGTGTGTTTGTAGGCGAGGGGTATGAATTAGGTCAGCATCTTGATCCAAAGAATATACCAGGCTTTAATGTCACCACTAACTTCCAACCCCGCTACTCGCAAGAACAAGAGAAGAAAAAGAAACGTTTGATTGCAAAGTTCTTCTCTAACATGTCTCGCTGGGGTATGGATTATGACGATGATGTGGTGAAGAACATGAGGGCTATCCCAGCAGATAAAAACCTTCTTCCAAAAGAAACTCAACTCGAAAACCAGGATCTTTTTAATCAGATGATTAATTCCTGGAAGGTTAAGAGCAATGCAGATAAGAACTTTTTTGAAAAGGATTATGCTCAGAAGAGGGAAGCATTGAGGAAACTCGCCGTTCAGCCAGAACTCGAAGACATTCTCGATACCATGTCTAATGAAAGTATCGTGTATGATGGTGACTTGACATACTTCGCTGAGCCATTTATTGAACCTCTTGAAATACAGGATTTGGATAAGGAAGCTTCTAAGAAGATCGAGGATTCTATGAATACTCATTTCAGGAGATTCTATAAGATGTTAAATTGGAAATACAATGCCTGGGATGACTTCAAGAGATGGTTGGTTGAAGGGAATCTCGCATGGGAGATTGTGTATGATTCACTTGAGAAACCTACAAGAATTATAGGACTGGTGCCTCTTGATGCTGCAACCCTTACAAGAAAATATGATAAAGGCAAATGGTATTGGGTACAGTTTAAGGGCATTCAAGGTAGAGAGAGGACTCTTCTTGATAGTCAAGTTATATACGTAGCATATCAGGAAACCAATGCCATTTCCCGCGTGAGTTATCTTGAGAGACTTATCAGACCTTTTAATATCTACCGTATTGTTGAACAGGCACAACTTATATGGACTATAACTAATAGCTCCTATAAGATGAAATTCACTATTCCCATCAAGGGTATGAATAAAGCCACTGGTCAACAGACTGTGGTGAGCGCTATGAACAGGTATCGTGAAGACATCAAGTTCATGGCGGATACTGGAGAGTTGACTATCAACGGTCAATCAACTATGCCTTTCAATAAAGAATATTGGATGCCTGAGGGAGATAGTGGTAGTCCACAGATAGAAAGTATTGGTGGAGACGGACCTGATTTGAACGATAACGATCAGTTAAAGTACTTCAAGAATCAACTCTATAAGATATCCAAAATTCCTCTCAGTCGTTTCGATCAGGAGAGTGGAGAGACTTGGTTTGGTACGGATGCGACAAGTGTAGCGAGAATCGAGATTGATTTTGCTAGGTTTGTTAACAGACTCCGTAATCAATTTGCTCAGATCATGCTTAAACCCCTTCAAATCCAACTCGCATTGGACATACCTGAACTCCAAGACAATAAACAGATACTTGATGCAGTAAGTCTTCAATTCAAGAGTTATAACTTGTTCGAGGAGATGATGGAGCTCTCTCTTATGAGAGAAAGAACCAATTTTGTGCAAGAAACTAAGGATTCTTTAGTAGACCTCACCCCAGATGGCAACGAAGTTAAATTTTTCTCGTCAGAATTCCTTGTTAAGAAGTATCTTAAACTCTCGGATCAGGATCTAAAACTTAACGAAAAACTTAAAAAGCAAGAGCTTCAAGAATTTGCAGAATATGGACAAGAGTCTGTGACCGCTGATGGAGGTGATGATAGAGGATTCGAATCACTTGCAAATAAAGTTGCTAACATTATATCTGAAAGACTATTAAAAGATGATTCTTTAAAACTCCTTGTCGAAGATCTTTTAAAAGATAAAAAGAAAGAAGATAAAGAAGATGAGAATGAAGGAGATGAAAAGAAACAAAAATCAAAAAAGAAAAAGAAATTAAAGTCTGAGGAGGAATAATTTTAGAAAAGAGCTTCTTATGAGGCTCTTTTTTATTTATTATTTATTTGAGGAGATGATAGAAATGGAATTAAATATGAATATCCCGAATATAGATTATTTTATAAAAAGTCCAAAAAGTAGATGTACAGAAAGACACGTAAAACTAAGATTTCCAGAATTATATCAAGAACTTTTGAAGTATGGTGGCTGTTCCAAATTCACGGAACGTTTATATAGATATTATCATAATATCGAAAATAATCCAACTTGTCCTATGTGTGGCAAAAAACCAAAATTTTGGAATTTTATTGATGGATATTCTACATATTGTTCATATAAATGTATGTACAAATCTCAAGATAGACAAGATGCCTATAAAAGAACATGTATGAAAAAATATGGGGTAGAAAATGTATCACAATGTGAAACCATCAAAGAAAAACGCAAAGAAACTACAAGAAAACACTTTGGAGTGGACTATTCATTATCATCACCGAGTGTTAGAGAGAAAGGTAAGAAAACAATGATGGAAAAATACGGAGTAGAAAATGCATCACAATGCGAAACCATCAAAGAAAAACGCAAAGAAACCACAAGAAAACACTTTGGAGTGGACTATTCATTATCATCACCGAGTGTTAGAGAGAAAGGTAAGAAAACAATGATGGAAAAATACGGAGTAGAATATAACATGCAATCTCCTTTATTTGTCGATAAAATGAAACAAAATAATTTGATTAAATATGGTTGCGAGTGGAGTTCACAAAATCAAGATATTTTAAATAAAATGAAACAAACATTTTTAAAAAATACGGGTATGAATCTATATTGAGAAATCCGGTAATTCGCGAAAAAATAAAAAATACAATGTTCGATCGATATGGAGTGGAGAATATGCGAGATTTGTGGGATAGTAAAAATAATGATAATAAAGAAATCATAAATGCAAGAAAATATATAATCAATAAAATATATAGTGTGCGAAAGCATAATGGAACGTTAAATACATCTAAAATAGAAAAAGAATTCGATTCTTGGTTGACAAATAACAATATATCTCATATATGGCATTATAAATCAGATAATTATCCATTTATTTGTGACTTCTACTTTCCCAACAAAGACATATATTTAGAAATCCAAGGGCATTGGGGACATGGAGGACATCCATTTGATCCAAATAATGAGGATGATTTGAAAATTTTAAATGAATGGATTTCAAAAAACACAAAATATTATAATAATGCTTTAGAAGTCTGGACCATCCGAGACCCACTTAAGAGACAATGGGCTAAAGAACATAATCTTAACTGGCACGAAATATTTACAATAAAATTAGATGATTTAATAGGCTGGTACAATTCATTAACATAACTATTGATTATTTAAACATGAAACCAATCACAGATTATATATTTGAAGAAAAACTAAAATACGAATTATCGGGGGATTTCGAAGAACGGACAGAAGGTATACTATCTGAACTTGTTACATCCCTTCCGGGAATACCTAATGTTGTTCATATTAAGAGAGGTAATTATCCAGATGGGGAGTTTTGGTTTAATAAATGGGATTTGTTGAGGAGTCAGAGAATCGAATCATCTGAATTTATAGGACATCCTGAGCGACTTAATTTATATATAGATACTAAAAAAGAGAAATCTTTCAATGTAGATATTGTAAAACAAGCATTCGAAATGGCATTTGATGCTACAATCAAAGAAGGGTTATTTAGTAGTGATAATATATCAAAAGATCTACCAGAGTATTCCTGGGTATTTGGTGTTTACGACGGGTTAAGTAAGTTCTTTAAAACAAAATCCTTCTCTGGATTAAAATGGAATACTGATGCATTTTCTTTTCCAGCTAGTACATTCAGGGAATTGAGAAACAAGCCCACTGTGGAGAAGAACAATTTGATGGTTTCTCTATTTTCAATCAATTTGCGAGATTTAAAACCGAGCTATGAATTTAGCAAAATAACCATAACGGTCATAGTATACGAAAAGAAAGATCCTGAAAAAGTTGCTTCTATTAACAATTATAATAACAATCTCAAACCACTAGATGTTGTTGGAAGGGAGTTGGTGATTGGAGATACAGTAGCATATGCGGATGTCGGAGGTTACGGGAAATTTGGTGGGATGAAAGTAGGCACTATCACCTCAGTTTCTAAAGAACAAGTATCTGTGGATGATAAGCGCAAACGCGCTAATCAATGTTGTTTAATTTCAAGAAAAGACGGAAAAAGAATTGAATAAATTATTATTAGAATATGAAACACTTAGTGCAAATGATAAATGAAGGAGATATTGATAGATGTGAACGAAAGTATCGTGAGTTTGTCAATATGTGCAAGACTTATGACCCGAACATCAATATGAAAGAAGTATGGGTTAAGAAGACAACTAAAAATAACTGGGCAGTGTATGTGGGATTGAAAAAAATGTTCATCACTTCATTCTCATGTCTCGATGACGATGTTATTGAAAAACATCAGATTAAACTTGTTAAAGAAGATATTGATGAATCATATAAGGACAGATTACATAAATACGAAATAATGTTCCTTCAATATGACCCAGATACTCTCGAAGAATATGAAAATGGTGACGCAACAGAAGATGATCTTCACGATAGTGCTTACGAAGGAGATATAGAGAGAGTTCGAATAGGAGCGCTCGATGATCAGATGGCTATACGTAAAGCAACTAAAGAACTCGCTAAAGTAGTTAATAAACACCCCGAGATTGTTGCGGCTAGTGTATATCGCGATTCTGCTGACGAAGGGGATATAGTAGAAACAATATTTATATAAAGATATGGCAAAGGTAATAACAGCAAAAGTAAGTTCTTACCATGAGCATCCTAGCGTAAAACGCCCTGGTGTTCATGCTAAGACCAAGACATCACACAACAAAGGAAGTAAGAATTATGTGAAACCCTATAGAGGTCAAGGGAGATAATTATGAAGGATATATCAGAATACATAAATGAATCAATATTTGACAAAGATATTATTAAATCTCATCCAGATAGTAGATTTAATTTTATAACCTTAGAAAAAGGAATTTCATTAGATAAAAAAGATATTAATGTGTTGATTACAATAATGGATTATATAGAAAAAACATATAATTACCGCATTAATATTGATGATCTTGATAAAAAATATTATATAGAAAAGAAAAAAGGACCTCTGAGTACATTTATTGTAGAATTGCCGGTTGGAAAAGATTACCAATATCCAAAATTGATAAAGGATTTAAACGACATTCTTAAAGATAAATTATATGAAAATGTATATAGACATTATCAAATTGCACACGGAGCAATAGTTAAATTAAAATGAATTTGATCGATGGAACCATTATGGTTCCATTTATTATTTATACATGACTGGATGTCCTATAAAACGCATAATAACATTTAAACAAGCAGTAGTCTATGGTCCTGTTAGAATCATAGATGATAAAGATATAGATGTAACATCAGAATGTATGTTTAGTTGGAGTACAGACGATGTTTGTTGGACAAGTTGGGTGAATTGGAGTCAATATACAAGTCTCGCTAAGAATCTAGAATCAGATTACTTTTTAAGAATTCTGATTTTTGGTGGGTTAAAGTCTGTATATTACAATAACTGTTTGACTAACTGTTATAGTATATGTTTTGATCAAAGCAATGCATTTTTAAAAGATTTTTGTGAGGGATCAAATCTCTTTCAACCATACACAGGGCTCGATTGTGCACTCGAACTACAAAAACAACTTTCAGATTCCGTTATTTGTATGTTTGGAATTCCTGTTTATTATCTTCGAGTAACTCCAAATCCCGAGTCTGTGGATTATACATTCAAAGAATGGACTCTTCATAACGTAGTGGATATCAAACAAATGAAATTGATGATTCCAGACGGAACCATGCCTTCATCTAACCCTCGTCTCACAGATTTTGATTTTGACTGGGAGGTTGACTGGGAAACTGAATTGAGTAAGAGCCAGTTTGCTCGTGCCTTTGGAGATACTGCGTTTCCAAAACAACGAGATCTTGTTTATATTCCACTCATGAAGAGACTCTGGGAAGTGAATTCTGCATATGACGAGAAGAACGAAGGACTGATGTGGAGACCAACCACATGGAAACTAGCGCTCGTGAAGTATAATGAAAAAACTAACGTAGATAAAGGAGATTTTAGTGATTTGATTGATGGGTGGCTTATTAACAAATACGAAGAAACCTTTGGAGAGAAAGAAAGGGCAGAACAAGAAAGAGAAAGTGGAACTACTCAATTATCTGCTCCTCGTTTTGCTGCAACAAATCTTTATAATATATTTACAGAAGATTCGATGAGAAAAGAAATTACTAAAGATGACATTATGATTCAAGATAAAATTTATTGTCATCATAATAATATAACCGCCAGAAACATATATAGGTTTAAAAATGAGAATGGATGTGTGACTTATCAGTCACCAATATGTGGGGATTCCGGATGGATATCTTTTATAATTGAAACTCCAGGAAGTGTAGAGAATATGGAAGAAAAGGATATTTTGGAATTTGGTAATATTATTGTAAAATTATCATTTTCAAATAATCGTTTTTATTTAAAATGGGGGCAATTCAGTGCAGAACTGGACCCGTTTAGTACATACATGGTTATTTTAAAATGGAATGGTCAAAATGCAACTGTAGATTTTCAGGTGTACCCATACTCACATCCAGATCGTCCAATTTATTTACTTAGACCGGAGATGTACTGGTGGGATTTTGAAAATCCTCTCGCTAATTTAACAGGTTCTTTTAATGAGGCATTTGGAGAAAGTTTTAGGATTGATTATCGAGGGGTTGATGTATCGGCAAATGTTAATGAATTTACTGTAGAAAAAGAATGTTTAATTCATCCATGGCCTATTTCTATGACCAATATCAAATATTATCGCGGGTGGATGAGTAATGAAGATATATTGAAGGAATGTATTAAGTATACTACTAATCACGAGCAGTGTGTTATTAATGATCTCGCTCGTCCTGTGCTCGATGGACATGGTTATGCTGTAAAATAATCGTTTGATTATGAAGAGTTTAAGAGAGAGTTTATTTGATAATAACATAACCAAAGATCTGACCTTTGGGGATTTATATAAATTTATCGATTGGAAAGTAACTACAAAAAGGTGGCCAATAGCAGAATTATATAAATCGTCTCTTATAATGAAAGAAGCTCGGTATGGAGAGAAATGGGATTTGGAAGATGCTATTGTAAATGGATTAGCCAGGTTGGTACTTAACATAAAACTAACAGGAATGTCCAATCATGAACTAAATGAGCAATTATATCAATTTAATAAATATTATAAGTCAATAGTTAATACCACCAGGATTCTCAGGGTCATATCCTTGCCATACGCTTATAATAGAGATGCAAATGCATATAGAACAAATAGACTCGATAATTGGTCATTAGAGGATACACAAACAATAGAAATAGGATTTTGTGGTTTAGAATTAACGTTTGAAAGAAAGTAATATGAAGAGTTTAAGTGAGAGTTTGTTTGATAGAGATTTTAATACCATACAAATCAGGATGGGAATAAACTTAAATCTCACATTTAAACGTAAATAATTAATAATTAAATAACTACAAGGGGCAGTTGTTTTTGCAGGTGCCTCTTATTTTTCTCGAATTATTTAAATATATTAAGATATATGAATACACAAATTAATGTTAGAAAAAGCGATGGTTCAAGTGAACCGTATAGTGAGCGGAAACTTATAAATATTGTAAAGAAAGTATGTAAAGGTGTTGGTCAGGAGTGTTCAAATGAGTTTGCAAAAGAGCTTGTTGGAAAACTTTATATATACGATGGGATTCTTTGTAGTAGCATCAGACGTCAACTCGAACATCTCTTTGAAGAGATAGATCCAGATATGCTTGCTGTATATCAGTCATGGAAGAATAAGAAGGATGCGAGGGAAGACTATATAGAGAAGAAAAAGAGTTTCATTAATAAATACAAACAAAGTTCCAATACGGCTAACGCTACTGTTGATGATAATAGTAATGTAGCAAATAAGAATATCGCTATACTTAACTCCGAGATACATAAACCAGACAATATTCAAATATCGCGGGCAATGATCACAGATAAACTTAAAGAAATTTACCCAAATTTCAATGCAAAGCAATATGTTCGTGATTTGGAAGATCATATCATTTATAAACACGATGAAAGTAGTTTTGCTGGTGCAATCGCCCCGTATTGTGTATCGGTTACTCTTTATCCTTTTCTTACTAATGGAATTAAAGAGCTCGGTGGCTTGAGTGCTGCACCGAAGAATCTAGATTCTTATTGTGGAATGTTATGTAATTTTATTTTTGCAGTAAGCAGTCAGTTTGCTGGTGCAGTGGCTGTGAGCGAAGCATTACTTTATTTTACATACTTCTGTAAGAAAGAATGGGGTGATGATTTCTGGAAACGTTCGGATGAAGTGATAGGTAAGTCTTTGACTAAAGAGAAAACAATCCTTAGTCAAATTCATCAGTACTGGCAACAAATTGTATATACAGTTTCTCAGCCGGTAAGCGCTAGGGGATTCCAGTCGGTGTTCCTGAATTTTTCTTATTTTGACCGTCCGTTCTTCGAAGGGATGTTTGGAGAGTTTGTGTTTCCTGATGGTACACGTCCTGATTGGGAGAGTCTTTGTTGGGTACAGAAAGAGTTTATGAAATGGTTTAACCAGGAAAGACTCCGTTGTATCCTTACCTTCCCAGTAGAGACAGTCACCCTTCTTTATAAGGATGGGAAGTTTGAAGATGAAGATATGTTTGAGTTTGTTTGTGAGGAGTATGCGAGAGGACATAGTTTCTTTACATACATAAGTGACACTGTAGATAGTCTTAGTAGTTGTTGTAGACTTAAAAACAAACTCCAAACAAAAGAGTTCTCGTTTACCAATGGAAACGTTGGTATTATGACAGGCAGCAAATCTGTTATCTCTCTTAACCTCTCAAGGATCGTTCAAGATTGTGATAGGGCGTATGGATTAAAGAGAAACGGTGGATGGAGAGAGAATACAAGTTTCTTGAAGAATTATATGGTGGATATACTCGAAAGAGTATATAAATACCATACAGCATACAACGAACTCCTTTGGGATATGTATGATGCTGATCTCCTTCCTGCATACAAAGCTGGATTTATTGACCTTAACAAACAATATCTTACTATTGGTATTAATGGTCTTAACCAGGCAGCAGAGTACCTAGGAATGAGATGTAATGACAATGAAGAATATTCAAAATTTTGTCAATTTATATTCTCTACTATTAAAGAACAAAATGAATTACATAAAGTAACTAAAAGCCATAAACTAATCTTCAACACAGAGCAGGTTCCCGCTGAGAGTCTTGCTGTTAAGAACTATAACTGGGATAAGGAAGATGGTTATTGGGTTCCCACAGATACAAATCTCTATGCATCATATATATTCAAACCAAACGACACATCAGTATCTGTTCTTGAGAAACTTAGGATGCATGGTAGGAATTATATAGGTGATTACCTTGATGGAGGAGCTGCGGCGCATATAGGTCTGGATAATCACTTAAGTGTTGAACAATATAGAAAGTTGATTCACTATTGTGCAGAAGTAGGTTGTACTTACTTCACATGGAATGTTCCTAACTCCGAGTGTCAGGATTGTGGTTTTATAACAAAACACCCCATCACAGAATGTCCACAATGTGGGAGCAAGAATATTGATTTATACGACAGAATTATCGGTTATATCACAAGAATACGTAATTGGAACGATGGGCGACAGATTGAACAAAGAACAAGAGTATATAGTAAAGAGATTGAGTAACCAATCTCTTTTTTTATATCATTATAATTCGCCTAGTGTAGCAATTTGATTAAATAATTGATGTTAATTTTTTATTATTTTAATATGATTAATTCTCAAAAATTCCCTTTATCCAAAGACGAATTATATAATCTATATATAAATAAACAACTAACTTGTAAAGAAATTGGAAATTTAATTAATATCAAACAAGGAAAGGTTTTATGGTGGATAAAGAAATTTAATATTCCTGTCAGATCGACGGGTAATATAAAAGGCAAAGAATATCGTCTCGAGGCACATAATAAAATCAATTTCGATAATGAGCGTTTAGCTGAGGTGTATTTATCAGGATACACTATGAGGGAGATGGAAAAAATATTTCATTGTAGTAAAGATGCCATTAGAAATCAGGCAAAACGATTAGGACTAAAAAGATCACCAGAAATATGTAAATTATTATTATCCACGGCTAAAGCAGATACATCGAAAGATGATTTAATAATATCATTATATGAACAAGGACTATCAAGTACAGAAATATCTAATATTTTAAATTGGAGTTCTGTAACAATTTTAAATCATTTGCGTAAAGCAAATAAAACTCCTCGTTCTTTATCTGAATCACAATTTACTCATAATAAAAAAGAATACCCAACAGATTTGGATAATTTCGAAAAACTATACGATATGTATATTACAAATAAAATGTCTAAAAAAGATATAGGATTTCAATATAACGTGGATCCTATGGTTGTAGATTCAAGATTAAAAAAATATGGTATTAAAATCAGGGGCAATTCGGATTCCAAAAAAGGATTAAGAATTGGGGAGAATCATCCAAATTGGAAAGGAGGGAGAACTGGTATTTATATGAGGCTTCGTGAGTATTTTTCGGTGAATCAAACACCCAACGTACTAAAACGCGACCATTATTGTTGTCAATTATGTAATAGTAAGAAAAAATTACAAGTTCATCATATAAGACCTTTTAAAGAAATATTTGATGAAATACTTAATGAACACCCTGAATTAGATATTATTAAAAACGAACATGAATTGTATGATATAATGAGAAATGACAGCCGTTTGAATAATTATGATAATTTGATTACATATTGTAAAGAATGTCATTTATTTAAAGTTCATGGGTATAAAAAATCAATAAAATAATGATTAAATTCATCCCACAAGACACTCAAGTAGTATTCGCAGAAGTCCCAGATGAGATTTGTCTGGGACTTAATCTCAGTCTTTGTCCTCATCATTGTCCAGGGTGTCATAGTCCATACCTGAGAAAAGATATAGGAGAAGAATTAACTCCGGAGACATTAGATGGACTTATTGAAAAGAACCCGGGAATCACATGTGTGCTTTTCCTGGGTGGGGATAGATATAAATATGATCTTTGTCAACTGGCTGCACATGTTAGTATGAAATACGGATATAAAACTGCATGGTATAGTGGAGAAGAAAGTTTAGATTTCTATCAAGTAGGGTGGTATTTTGACTATATTAAAGTAGGACCATATGTGGAAAGTCTAGGGCCCCTGGACAACCCCCAGACAAACCAAAGGTTATATAAAATAGATAGACTATACAACCAGAGACAAATTATAAGTACTGATATAACAAATAAATTTTGGAAGAATGATAACAATTAATAATTATGGAGACTTTATAAAGGCTATAGGAGAACACGAGGTGTGTCTCGTTAAGATAGGTGCTTCTTGGTGTGGTCCTTGTAAGGTAGTGCAGAAAAACATAGAAAGTATTGAAAACTCTCACAAGAATGTGTATTTTATTGATGTAGAAGCTGACGAAGCTGATGAAATAGTGGATAAGTTTAGTATAAGAAATATACCTGTTGTTCTTGTTATTAAGAATGGTGTGGTGGATTCGAGAACAACTGGAGTTCAAACAGTACAACAACTCGAAGAGAGAATAAAATAAAAATTATTTATAATGAAAAAAGTAGTATTTAAAGGAATTATCAATGGCAAAGAGTTCGACAACGTTAAGGATTATAATGAAGAAATGAACAGACTGTTGAGTTCTGGAGAGAGTGTTGCAGCGTCTTCTTCAACTAACATAGTAGAAGAAACTCCTCAGGATAAAGAAAAGTATCATTTCAATGTCGATGATTTTCTCCCATTCTTTAGAAGTGATGATAATATACACTATCTTGACAGACTTGTAGGAGAAGATGATAAACTTAACAAAGAGTCTCTTGCATATGCAGATAAGACTATCAGTGATGCATATGGTCAACTAGTTAACACATTGGATGCCAATAAGATAACTGTAGAAGAGGCTTTCGAATTGATTAATAGAATGAAAGAAGTTCGTGCTCAGATCGATAATGATTACAGCGAAAGCAAGCGAGCAATTGCCGAACTCGAGAGACAGATGACCGAGACTAAGAAAAAGATGGAGTTTTTAAATAATGCCTTCCCTGTGATCGATGCTTTTAAGAATTATTATAAAAGTGCATTCGATGCGGTGAAAGGGTATCTCCTTAAGAAGTAATTTGGAATTATTGATATTGTGAGAGAGGATTTATTAAATATAAGTCCTCTCTTTGTTATTTAATATTAGTTAAATTATATTGCAGTATGAGTGTTTATTTTGAGAATCTTACTAAGGTACGTAACGGATATAATAAGATAGTCGATACTATTAACTCTATCACCATTCCCGAACAATTGAGTTGTATCTCTAATATGGTTGATGGGTGGGTGGACCTGGGAGATATGTATTGTGAACAAGTGTGGAGAGATAGGAGTAATAGACACAGAAAAAAAGACTCAAATAAACTCGCTGAGATCATCAACGTTTTATTCAACGACCTCAAACAGGAGTTTCAACAAAGGATTCAAGATATCCAACCGGAATCATACGATGGAATTTATAATACGACTAGGATTAAAGGTTTAAATGAAATATCAATAGAATATCATGGATAACGAAGGAGGATGGCCATACGAACTATTTGGGATAGAATGTGGGAGAGGATGGGAGAAACTCTATCAACCACTCATTGATTATGTAAACACCTACAACAAACTACACAGTCCAGAGTCTAGTATGATGATCCATCAGATCAAGGAGAAGTTTGGTGGTCTGAGGTTCTATTGGGCAGCAGACAATGTTCCTACAGACACTCTTGATGAATTTCGTAAGATGGTCGAGGATGCAGAAGCACAGTCATGGCTTGTATGTGAAGAGTGTGGATCGGAGAAAGAAGTGGGTATTCTTAACACCGGATGGTTTTGCACACGTTGTCGCGAATGTGCGAGAAAAATAGTAGAGAGGATAGGTCGGGACGGTAAATGGATGATTGGAGATGGTAAAATATATACAATAGATAAAGATGGGAACATTAAATAAGTATTTTTTAGGAGCATTGGTTGCTCTTGTGTTAGTGGTGATAGGACTCGGAGTGTACAATAGTAATCTTCGGAGGTCCGAGAGTAATTGGAAACATAATTATGAAGTTCTCCAGGATTCCGTCCAGATGGTAGAGACAAAATATGGCGAACTGTTGTATGAAAGGGGGTCGTTGATAGTAGAGAAACGAGAACTCGAAGATGCACTCGGGATTTCGAAGAAACAAGTAAAGGATTACGAGAAGAAACTCGGTAGTCAACTGGCTTATATAAGCAAACTCGAATCTCGTTTAGAAATCAAAGACACAGTCACTGTTACGGAGATAGTACATGATACGTTGTCTCGATCTTATCTGATGCATCATAGGAACGAATGGTTTCAGTTTGATGAAACATTCTCCCTTAAGAATCCGTCTAAACCGGAAATGTATGTATATAATATATGGATGAACGTTCCATTGAAAGTGGGATTGATGGATGATTATACAATATTTGTTACATCACCAAACCCATACTTTAAAGTAACCGAAATAGAAGGTGCTGTGATAGATAGGGGGAGATTTGCTCAGAAACCTCGAAGATGGACATTTAGTATTTATGCTGGATGGGGTGTTCAATATGGTGTTATTAATAAACAACTTGACACAGGACCACAGGCTGGTGCTGGTATAGGATTTAGAATTTTTTAAAAAGTGGACTAAATAAGTTCACTTTTTTTGTTAAATATATACATAAAGATAATTTTGATATGGGAGTTTTGGATGAAAAAATTGAATTAGAAGATGGATTCACACCGGATGGTGAACAACTGTATAGTTTTGAATTCACTATGATGCAGATAGCATTCATCAAAGCAGCGTTAAGATTATCTGGATTGAAATATCAGAATAATCGTGAGATTTATAAGATGCTTTGTGAGGCCGGATGTGACGAAGAAGAAAAACAACTACTTGCAATATATGAGTAAGAAGGTCAGTGCAAAGATTTGGACTCTGGTTAATAATATTGAACCGGGTGTCAGTAAGAACCTGTCTTGGGATCAGGCTTGGGAGAAACTCAGTGACTGGGGTGGATTTGAAGGTGGTGTGGAGACCAAGGCTGATGGAACAACGTTGTTTGATGTGTGGATTGAAGGAGTGAAGGTAAAAGTGCTTACTATCACCAATGGATGGAACGAGAAGGAGAGAGATTGGAACTGGGATCAGGTCTTTGGGCAGGCACTGGATTATATCTTTGATGAAGGCATTATCAAGAAACCCAGAGCACGCAGGAAAGATGCAAAGACCAAGGAAGTCAAGAAAGCCGTCATAAATCGCACAAAAACCGCTCAAATTTCAAAGCAAACGGAAGAACTGAGTAATTCTATTGCTGAGCAGGAGAAAGCTCAAAATAAGCGCGTTTTTGAAGCTCAGTGGTATAGCGAGAAAAATCTCGCGGATATGAAAAAGAGACTCAATAATCTCTCTGTGAAGAAGAGCGACTGGAAGAAGAAGGGAAAAGATGTGAGCGAGATTGAGAAGATGATGAATGAATTCAAGGAAAAAATAGAAGATATAAAGAAACATTTGAAGTGATATGAATAAGTATAGAGTTGTTTATGAGACCATCGACGGTAAGACTAAAGTAGTCACCGTGGAATGCAAAGATGCAGAAGACGCAGAAGTAAAAGTATATTATAATTATCCTGATTGTCTACAGGTGCTGAGCGTAAATTAAAAAGAGTATGAAAAACTTTTCTTTCGAACACGATGGTAAAACTCTTTGGTACAGTCGATCAGTAGCTTGTTCGATGTATCTGTTTGTTCATGTACATCATCCGACAAACTTGGATAATAAAAATGGATGGTACGTTCTAACATCCCGGCGAGGAGCGGGTAGTCCAAATAATATTGGAAAGTGGAACGTGCCTGGTGGTTACCTGGACTTTGATGAGTCACTTGAAGATGCTGCAAAACGTGAGTGTTATGAAGAGACTGGTGTATATGTAAATGGACCAGTAGAGTTGGTGTCGGTAAGTACTGATATATATTCAAAGTCACAGAACGTTATATGTTCTTTTTATAAAACGATAAAGGTGAGTGATATAAAACAGATAGAATCTCAATTTTCCTTTGATAAAAACGAAGAAAATGAAGTTACGGATATACAACTCACTCCAGTACAATGGTTCTTCGATGCCCCTGTTAAATCGGCTCATGATTATGCTTTTGGTCATGATAGGATGATTAGAGAGATCTTCACAAAGAGAATTGATATTCCTTTCTGGAAGAGATGGATTGTGAGAGTGGTAGAGAAGTGGACAAGAATAAATATTAATATACAATAAAGGTCGTATGGGACGAATATGATAGAAGTATATTAAATATATATGATGATGTTAAATAAAATAAATTAAATTATGGATAAATCGGGCAAAGTATTAATGCATATTGGAATCGGAGATTCTTTTACATACAAAAGAGAACATTGGGTTATAGTCGATGTGAGAGCAGAAGAATTTGTCTGTAAAAACAAAGACACAGGAGCCGTGGTGAAATTTAATAAAGATATTATTAAGAAAATCATAAATTAAACAGAACAATGAACATTACTCCTAAGATGGATTTTGTCGACGGAAGTTTCGACACCAAAGATGCAAAAACATTTGGAGAGGAAATCGCTCGTAGGTGGAATGAATGCAACGATAAAAGGTAATGGATAGGATACATGTGCATTTACAAGAAGGTGCTAAGTGTTGGTTCACATCGGATCAACACTTTGATCATACAAACGTGATGACCTTTTGTAATCGACCCTGGGAAGACGTAAAGGCAATGAATGAGGGGCTTACGAGAAACTGGAATGAAGTAGTAGGAGATGAAGATGTGGTGTTTGTGTTGGGAGACTTTTGCTGGAAGAAGGATTGTTGGGAAGTGAAGAGGAAATTGAGTGAATTGAAAGGTTCTCACATATTCATTGTGCTTGGTAATCATGACAATAAGGATCAGTTTAAGAAAGTGGATGGGAGAGTAGAAGTCATTTCAGACACTGCGATGATTTTTATCAGCGGGATTGATGAAGATAAACCCTCTCGAGAGCATGAATTTATGGTTTCTCACTTTCCCCTTGCCACATGGTCACATTTTAGGAGAGGGTCAATTAACCTTCACGGACATATTCATAGTGGTCCCAGGTCGAAGAGTGATGTGGATAGACCTGGGTTTGATTTGATTCTTAAAAAAGGGCTTACTTATGACGTGGGAGTTGATAACAACAACTATTATCCGGTGGAAATAAGAGAGATATTAAATAAACTAAATAAAATGTAGAATGGATAAAGATTATGAAATTATTAATAGACTGAGTCTGGAATATAAAGATTTGGTCGGAAAACTGGGCCCTGATGGGACGCCGGGTCTCAATGATATATATAGTGCGGAGGATTTCCTTCATACGGTGGCACCAAGAATCGAAGAGTTTAAGGATTGGGTCCTCGGACATCCTTTTTTCGAAGGTATAGGATATAAGACTTTGGAAGATGTATATAAAGAAGAACACGCGTTGTTGATATATCTATTTCAGACATTTTTCGATGAAAAGAAAAAACAAGACAACAACGATGTTTCTGTAGATAATATGAAGGATGAAGAAAAAGAAAATAAAAAACAATTTATAAAAGAAGTTATGGACGGAATAGAAAGAAAAACAACACTCAAAGAATTTTTAGATGATCCTCGCTCTTATCAGCAATATCGCGATGACATACAGTCATGTTTACTTTATACGGACTGGGAAAAGATTCATCGAGCCATGAAATGCCTTAAATGGAAGTGGGCAAAATGGGTGGATGAATATGGAGATGTACATCACAATACAGTTCCATCAGTTTATGGCATTAGAGAGAATGTTATTGATGAACTCAAACGCATGCATGAATGGATAAAGGAACATCCGAAAGCAGATCGTTACATGGCAATGACGGCAGGATTTGAATATGAAATACGGGTTTGTGACCCCGAGGACAACTCCGATCCCGACGATTATGAACATAGGGTGAGATTCATCGTGAGGTTTGTGTTGGAGTATTATGATAACGGAATGTAATAAAGAATGATTAAATTTAATGTCTATATTTTGTAATTATAAACATAAACCAGAAAACAAATTATTGTACAACCAATTTAATACGTAATATGATAACAGAAGATTACGTTAGTTTTGAAACATCCAAACTCCTTAAGGAAAAGGGGTTTGATTGGCGATGTCATGCTACATATGATACCGCTGTTACAGGAGGAAAGCCTAAATTTAATGAGTATGAAGTTCTCAGTTTCTTTCCTTTTGGAATGAAGAACTCTGACGATAAGTATAGTATGGTTATTTCCGCACCAACTCTTCAGATGGCAATGAAATGGTTGAGGAGAAAGTATGGTTTATTTATAAGGATTACAGAAGATATGACAGGTAATGTTTATGAGTGGTCTGTTTATCAAAAGAACTATGGATGTAGGGTTTCAACATATGTAGAAGATTCTTATGAGCAGGCAGAGGAAACAGCAATAAAGTACTGTCTTGAAAATTTGATTTAGTTATGAACGAACAAGCAAATATGGCAGCTCGTTATGAGCATGAGATTCCAGAAGGTTACGAAGTCAGAATTGAGGGAAATAAGATTATCATTGAACGAAAGAAGAGCGATGATGAAAAAATAAGGGAAATGATGATACAATATTTCACTGAAATGAAAGAGAAAGGCGGTTCTTCTTCTCTACCTTATGATGATGTTCTTGCCTACCTCGAAAGACAGGAAGAACAGAAGCCCACCCATGTTCCCAAATTCAAGGTTGGTGATAATATAAAATATAGGGGAGACATCTATGAAATCACCACCATTGAAACAAATAATAACGGATCTTTTTATTATGTCTCTGTTATTGGTACACCGTCAGATCCAGATGATGTAAAGACTTGTATCGGCCCTGCTGGTGAGAAGGACATTAGACTCCTTAGTTCACAGTCTCACTGGAAGCCGAGCAAGGATGAAATCACCGCGATAGAAGTAGCAGTAAAGTATCTTCTTGCACATACGTCTGACGAACAACTGCGCAAGAATGTGATTTCTGTTTTTGAACACCTAAAACAACTTTAGTCTATGGATTTTATTTCAGATGGATGGCGCGAAGAAATTGAAGAATCCATCGAAAATGCGCCAATTATGATGAGTGGGAGTGCCTATACAGAAGGCTTTAAGGACGGTCTTAAAAAGGCGCTTGAAATACTTGAAAACCATATTTAGCCATGAAATACATTGACGCAGAAAACTTGAAAACCAAAATAAAAGGGTTACAATGCGAGCAAGGGTTTGATACCGGAGAGGCGGAAAGGGCCTATCAATCTGCTATAAAAGATATTCTTGCTATCATCACCTCTCTCCAGCAGGAACAGCCGGGGGTGGATTTGGAGTTGGAGTTGAAGAAAGAGGCAACGAAATTTGCCCAATCAAAAGAATTTTGGAACGAAGAAAATCCCCTTTTATCAACGGCACGTCACTTCGCTAAATGGGGAGCAATTCATCTTAACACAAGAAAGGAGGAATAAATATGATGCCAACAATTATAGCCATTGTGGTAGTTATGATAGGTTCGTATGTTGGAGGATTCGTCGCTGGCAGGGATTATGAGCGACATAACGCAATAAAGGAGGAATAATATGGCATTGAACAAGATTTTTATTCATAGGAAGGACCTTTCATACTCCGAGGTTAAGGAATCAGATTCTGATATTACATTCATCCGCAAGGACGCTCTGCTGGAGTGGGCGAAAGGACAGGCTTCTATCACCGAGAAACTTAATGGTAAAGGCGCTATGTTGAAAGCCTGGGATGCTTTAATTGACAAAATTGAATCATTATGACAAACGAAGAAAAACAATTGCTACTCAAAGACCTCTGTGCAAGGTTGCCTTATGGAGTGAAAATTCATGTTGACTATACTTTTAAGCCACCGTACAATGTGCATTTGGAAACAGACTGTGGCTTAGTAGAGTTTAATGTTGAAAAGGGAGAATATCTTGCACTAACAGATATGGACAATTACTCTGCAAGGAAGAGGTTTGCTCTTGAAAACATTAAACCTTATCTCCGTCCAATGTCAAGTATGACTGAGGAGGAAAGAAATGAATACTTTGATTTCAGAAATCAAGAGCTACAACGAGTAGCATTTGCTGAAGTCGGAAGAGAATCAGCCATTGCAGAAATTTCTGATTGGCTCAATGCTCGTCAATTCGACTATCGTGGATTAATTCCTATGGGACTTGCTCTCGAGGCATCAAAAGATATGTACAAATTTTAAATAATTATTTAAATTTTTGAAGCCCCTTTATTATTTTATAAATGTATTAATGATACAGTCGGTGGGGACCTCCGACTTATACCTTGAAAATTTTTTTGACAGGAAGCCAGTCGATTAGTGACCGGCAGTTCACTATGAGAAAGTATAATGCATATTTACCTGCTGATCTCTTTAAGGAAAACCTTAAAGAAATAGAGGAGTAGTACATATATGCACACTGAGAAATAACAGAAAAGAAGGTATAAGATAATAAAAAGAGATATAGATGATCTCAGGTGCAATGGAAAAAAGCATCTGAGATTTTTTTATTTTCTCACTAAAGTTTAAGAGTTCTTTGGTATATATAATTTGTAAGAGTTATTTGAAGTATATGCTGGGTTATCTGCTAGTGCGTTAGGCGAGGTGCCTTTCAAGCATCTGAGACCGGTTCGAATCCGGTACCCAGTACAAGATATCGACAGAGAAGGTATATTGATTGCAGCTGCAGAAGGCAATTATATTAGAATATCTGTGGTATACACGCCTTGGGAAGTACAACCTTGGTATGAGTCAATTACGCGAGATAGGATAAGCGGATAGATGTGGATTCTGTTGGTGGGAGGTTCGAATCCTCTGTTGGCGACAAAGAGTATCAGTCAAGTTCATTGAAATTGGAGAGTGGCGCAATTGGTTGAGCGCAATGCACCGTTAATGCAAAGGTTGTGGGTTCGAGCCCCATCTCTCCAGCAAATTGGTCCATTAGGCCACCCGTGCGGTGGAACCACGTTGTCAGCGTGTGTAAGAAGAAGGGTTCGATTCCCTTATGAACCGCAATAAAGTTCATTGAAATATATGGTGAGGCGGTAAAGTTTCAGACGAAGCTAATTGAGATTATAGAGGTAGATTTGACCGTACATCTTATCGAAACTATAGTTGATATGTAGATAAGTTTGCGATTCCACGTTACGAGCGTGGTGGGTGAGCAAAGCGAACTCGTACACTCGCTGTCTTTTTAGACTATTGTAGGTTCGAATCCTACCCTCACCACAGAACCGGACAGATGTGAGTTCGAGCCTCACTTCGGCCACTAAGCGGTCGAATAGTTCAATGCGGTAGAATGTCCGGATTATCTAGTGGTAAACCAATTGGTTGAGGTTGCCTGGTCCGGAGCCAGGATAATGTGAGTTCGAGTCTCACCCATTAGACCAGTAGGTTTGTCAGTTTCTACGCCATGAAAACTGTCATGAATTAGTCAATAGCTTAGAGGTAGAGCGCACGAAACCCGCGAGGGTGGACGAGGAGAAGGTTCGAGTCCTTCTTGGCTAACAGATTATTAAAGATTAAAATGATGAAACAGATTAAACGAAAACATAACTAAGTACTGATCTCGCATGAGGTCAGTGAAATACTATGACCTCATAGCTGAGCTGGTAAAGCAACTCTCCTTTAAAGAGTGGATCGTGAGTTCGAGTCTCACTGGGGTCACTACGGACGGTCCCGTAGCTTAACCAGTAGAGCACCAATCTTTTAAATTGGGTAGAGTGGGGGCAGCACCCACAGGGATCACTATAAAAGATTAAATGAACCGTTTGATTAATATTATTATTTATTTAATCAAACTAATATGGGTTCAAATATGATTTGTGAAAATTGTGGCAAAGAACATGATGGTTCTTATGGAAGCGGGAGATTTTGTTGTGCAAAATGTGCAAGGTCTTTTTCAACAAGAAAAGACAATTCAAATGAATTAAAAAAGACTAATTGTATAGTTTGTGGTAAGGAAATTTATGTTAATAAAAGAACATCACTTTTTGCATGTAAGTGTGAAGATTGTAAAATAAAAACTTCAAAAAATCAAAAATTAATTAAAAAAATAACAGGATCAAACTGTCCAATTTGTGGAAAACATTTACATTACGGGGAATCTTGCAATAATAATTTTTGTAAAAAACACAACATATTACAATTTAAAACACTGATAAAATATTTTGAATTTGATGAAACTAAATTAGGTACATCAGATGTAGAAAAAGAATTTTATAGAGTTAGGGAAGTTTTATATAACTTATATAAGAAGGAAGGATTAAGTTCTCAAGAAATTGCAAAAAAATACAAATATCCATCTTATTGGAATTTACCAGGGAAGGTTTTTAAATATTTAGAGATTCCAAATAAGACAGTGACGGAAGCATCCGTGGAGAATTATTTAAACGGAAAATTGGATGTAACTACGCCAAAACAATATAAACAAGAATGGCACACCACGTGGGATGGAAAAGAGGTTTATTTAAGAAGTAGTTATGAAATTGATTTTGCTAATGAATTGGATAGCAAACATATAAAATATGATGTTGAGTGTTTTAGAATAAAATACTTTAATACAACAACTAATGATTATAGATGCGCCATTCCTGATTTTTATTTGATTGATTCAAATACTATCGTAGAAATAAAATCTACATACACATTAGATCTTCAAGAAATGAAGGATAAAGTTAAAGCATATAGAGAACAGGGCTATAACTTTAAACTCATACTAGAACATGAAGAACATACGGATTTAGTTATTTGAAATATATGGAGATGTAGCGTAGCCGGTTATTGCAGAAATGCTAGCGCGCGTTGGACTGAAAATCCAAAGGCGAAGGTTCGACTCCTTCCGTCTCCACACAATAAGTTCCATTAAAAAAAAATATACTTAAATTCACTAAATGTTAGAGGTGAGTTTAGTATATAAATTATGTAAAGATATTGAAAGTTGAGGAGGGATAGAAAACGTCCAAGAGGCGCTCACTGCAAGTAAATATCTTTAGTTCTTTGACAAGTCTGAAAGAAATTGATATGAGTTAAAAACCTCAAAGATGGGTTCTGTGAAGCACTCATTGGAGAGGAGCTGAAATAAAATCCTTGTAAGGATTGACCTTATAAGGTGTGCCTCAACGGGAGGTACCCGCCAAGACAGTAATGTCTTGGCTCCATGGAGCTGTGGCAGAGGTGGTCTATGCACCGGACTGAAAATCCGGAGAAGGTGGTTCAACTCCACCCGGCTCCACAAACTTTTATCTCATATAGAGACAGTGATCTGATATGCGTTACTGAAGTTATATATTATATGTATGGTGTATATCAAAAGAATAGTGTGTAACGTCTGATGGATCTTAAACATACTTTCTGGATGTTATAATAAGCTCTTAAGATCATCCTATCAATTAAGGATTGTTTCGACGCCGGTTATAAATCTTTATTTTGGTAGATATATTATTGGACTAAAAAGGGCGTTGTATGGTTGTGACGTTAATAGTTCAACTCCGCGATACTGGGCTCGGTTAAAAATACCCGGTACAATGCTCGGTTAGTGCAGTTGGTTAACACGTCTCCCTTTCACGGAGAAGATCGCTCAGTTCGAATCTGGCACCGAGTACAATTTTAACTCATAACGATCATCCTTACATGGAAATGGAATAATGTCAAAATTGAAAATATAATAATATGATGATTATTAAGTAAATATGATCCTGGTAATGGATTCTTGTAAGGAACGAAGTTCGATGAATTTTATATATAAACAATATTGATGACGTCTTAGATATATTTATATATGAACATCTGATGATTGTTATTTTACGATTTTATGTTTAACCTTTAAAATGGCGCATTCATCTAGTGGTCCAGGATGAGGGATTCTCAGTCCTTTCACAGCGGTTCGACCCCGCTATGCGCTACAAGAAATGGGGGAGTGGCGGAAATGGCAAGACGCGCTGGCCTAAGGAGCCAGTGGGATCATATCCCGTGTGGGTTCGACTCCCACCTCCCCTACAAAAGATCAATTTGTGTTGATAGTGTCAGGTGAGTTCTTTTAAAACTCACTAGTCTGTCGGGCAGATCCAGAAAGGCCAACCAAAAGCCGCAAAACATAAGACAATAGTCCACAAATGAACTTTGTGTTTTGATCTTTAACTCATAAAAGAAGAATCCTCATAACAGTGGTTGGATCAAGGGGTTCTTAATAAGATCCTCTCCTTCCCACCGTGTTTATACCACGGCTGCATACAGATAAAGAGGGATCGATAGATCATTTGATTGTACACACGTAGATGTGGAAAGAATTATTCTTCTTTTTAATAATCGGGATATAGTTCAGTTGGTAGAATGCGTGGTTTGGGACCATGAGGTCGTGAGTTCGAGTCTCGCTATCCCGACTTAATAATGGCTCGGTGGTGGAATTGGTAGACACGTCAGATTTAAGCTCTGATGCCCTGAATAGGGCGTGTGGGTTCGAGTCCCACCCGAGCTACAACATCGCATAAGAAGTTCCTATTTAAAAATTATTTCTGGTTAAAATAAAGTTTACTTCTCGCGATTATTTTATGGGTGTGCAGCGTCGATGGTGGTGACGTAACGGACTGTAAATCCGTTCCCTCAGGGTAAACAATGCTGGTTCGAATCCGGCCACACCCACGAGATACTAAATCTCTCAAATAAACATAATCGATTATGACAGAAAGTAATAAAGAAACTTTGGTAAGGTTTGGTAAGGTTGCTGCACTTGGACTTCTTGGTTTTGGTGCAATCATTGCTAGCGCTGGAGTATGGAACGCAGTTGCTCTTGGAGCAATTGGTAGTTTCTATGGATGGGTTGCTGGAGTGAACCTTTTAACTTCCGGATTTGGTGTTTATTCTCTTTACACTAAGTTCTTTCCAAAGCCAGTAAAGAAAGAGAATAAGTAAAACTCAATTAAAGATCGCAAACAGGAAGTTCCTATAACAAAAATTCCGACTGAAAATCAGAACATCTTACTTCCCGCGATTTATCTATGCTCTCATAGCTCAATTGGAAGAGCAGATCCGTCCTAAGGATAAGATTGAGGGTTCGAGACCTTCTGAGAGTACTGAGTATATTGGCACGATAGTTGGTAACCTGCCGGTGACTCCGGGTTAGTCCAGGTGGTGGTTCGATCCCACCCGTGTCATCTAGGAAAGCAGCCGTTAGGAGCTAACAAGACCCTTTGTAAGCTGCATCTTGTTTGAGGAAGGAGGGAGTAGCTACCCGTTATTACTTCCAAAAGGTTAGTTTTTAATCGGGAACATTTTTCTAACTCAAATAAAAAACAAATGAACTGGGTTTAGTTAGCCTCCTAAGTGTATGAATACACAGGAAATAAAAGTAACTACCACGGTCCCATAGGATAATGGTTTAGTCTACCTGACTCTTAATCAGGGGATCCGAGTTCGAATCTCGGTGGGACCACATGTTTTTTAGAATGATTGATTCTGACTGTTGTCAGACTTGAGGTTAATGACAGGACCTTCAATCAAAATGATATATGCGGACGTATCGCCACTGTCTTATACACAGTCATTAACAGCGTAATTGGTGTATGGGGGTTCAAGTCCCTCCGTCCGTACAAATAAGTTGAAATGTGTGGCGAGATGGACACGACAACAAATAGTAGATGTAAATGCTAACCACCAAGGATGTGGAATGTTACAGTAGGGTATGTTGGAAAATAAAAATTATACTCGCACGAATTGGTCCACACATCACTCATGAGATTTCAGCTTATTTTATTGCGGTATGATGTAATGGTAACATGCCTCCCTTTGAAGGAGAGCTTCCTGGTTCGAATCCAGGTACCGCGACAAAATGATTGATAAAGAAAATAAGTAAAGTTATTATATTAAAACATTGCTCGGTAGCTCAGAGGCAGAGCACCTGACTGCTACAGAATAGTTCACTGAAACGAACTTGAATATAACGGGAGAACTTAATTGTACGTTCGAAGCGTAATATATTCACTTAATCAGGGGGTCGAGATATCGTAATTCTCCCGAGCAGCAAAAAGATAGTGCGTTGGGGTAGTGGCTATCCTCTTAGATTGTCGCTCTAAGGACACGGGTTCGATTCCCGTACGCACTGCAAAAATCCCTAATGTTCGTCCATGGCAATCACATTAGGTAGGCGGATTAAAAAAAATGTCCCGATCAGACTAAGAATACAGTCCGTCTCTAGGTAACCATCTTGGTGTAATGGCAGCATACCTGCGCGAAGCAGGAGGATCCGTTCGAATCGGAAGAATTGGTTCAAAGACTAATTAGATGGAGGAACATACACATTGGGTGAGTTGCGAACTATATTCGCGCTGAGGTGTGTATGATTTAGTCTTTTATTTGATTATAACCGGAATTTAAGATAAGTCCAAGCGCGCTGGAATCGAAGACAGAACAAGCCTCTTAACAATGCTCAAATCGTTCTCCGAATCGTTGGTCGGGACAGTTACATCTCTGTGGTGGGTAAAGAAAAGATGTTAATGGGTCGGTGACTTCAATTGGTACAGTACCAGATCTGCACTCTGGCATTTTGCGCGTTCGACTCGCGTCCGATCCACGGCTTGTACGGCTAACGATCCACGGAATGAACTCAACGGATTGGAGAAACGTTGGGGTGTGAACCGCAAGAGGTAATATGAGTAGGTGTAGGATGATGTCATTAACTCCAAATATAGGACATGTAAAGTAACACTGAGGGGTATTACTGGGGGAGAACTCGGAGAAATCCTTCCGATGTGACTGTGTCGGACATGTGTTAGTCTAGGTGATTATAACAGTTATTAGAGACCGGATCATAGGAGTTCCATATAGTTCAAACGGTAAAAGAGAACACTATTAACTGTTTGTTTTCTACCCATCAACCAAGTTGTTGAAAGGGGTTACGGACTCGCCGTGAGGCGATTCTTGGGCTAGTCACTTGCCGTAAAGTGACATTATGGGGGGGTCGTTCAGCGGCAAGGACCTTGGTGTTACATACCAATGATCGTGGGTTCGAGTCCCACCTCCCCCACCAGATAAGCACAAGAAGTTCCTATAATTTGGATAAAGAAGGTTCGATTCCTTCAATTTCCGACAAACTTGGAAATTGCCTTTTACTTCTCGCTTACATCCTTTAAAAGCATAGAAAGTTCCTATTTGCATTGGAAAAACCACGTGTCGTTGGTCCGAGTCCAACTCTCCCGGCAAAATTAAACACTCACGGGAGGTAGCTCAGTAGGTAGAGCAGTGGATCGCGTTTACTTTCCGCTTTTGACTTATAAAGAGCATAAAACGTTCCTATTTCACCGCAGAACGGGTAGTTTAGAGGTTTAGAACACCTGGAGAGAGTCCGGGAGACGTCGGTTCGAATCCGACCCTGTTTAACATTACATACGTTTCGCTCTTACATTTTAATTCATCACTTTAGCTCAAGAGTTCGTATAAAAGAGCGTTGGATTTTACCAGCAGATGCATCGTGCAACGAGTAGGTGTGGGTGATGATTTTTTAATGGTCCTGTAGCCCAACTGGAAGATGGCAATAGACTTAGGATCTATTCAGTGAGAGTTCGAATCTCTCCAGGACTACAAATCAAATTCAATTTCTTTCAGATATTTTGATTCTATATAACGAATATTCTAAAACAATTTAAATGTTATAGTAATAATTATTATATTAATATACACAGAGAATAATATAATAAACAATAATACTAATCGATATACAGTGGGGTGGAACGCTCCACTTAAGGCCTCGAAGAAAGATCTATTATAGTTATTATAATGATCTTTTCAGACAGGAAGCTCAGCTGTCTTTAGTGGTTGAGCAGTTCACTAGTTCTTTGAAGACCTAAGATAAATGCAGAACATCCCACTCCCGCTATTGTAGGAGACTACCATGACAATAAATGGTTTAAACAGCACCCGGATCGTAAGTCGGGACCATGAGGAATGTGAGGTATGACAAATACAAAAAGCATACCCTATCTACAAACCAGTGAGGAAACCGTCAGCGACTATGACGGTAAACCGGAACAGAATCACTGAAGAGATTGTAGTTTGTAATAACGGATGTCTGATGAGAGTGTTGCTTGGGTTGGTGTGAGGAACTTATAAAAACGAAAATCGGCAAATGATCTAATGCCTTCAGTAGAAATCTGACGTTGGTTAGTGTGTTGCAACGATACGCCGAACACAATCGTTTTGGGTTTTTTGGTAGATCCGTGAACGTTATCAAGGAGAAACCATATATGCCTCCTTAGTATAAAGGTTATTACAAGGGTTTTGTAAACCTTAGATGTTGGTTCGATTCCGACAGGAGGCTCATTCAAAGACCATCTAATAAGATGGTCTTTTTTATTTATTATTTGTATAAATAACATTTAATAAATAATGCAAAACGAAATTATTGATAAACTCAAAAATGCCGGTTATATTACTGTAACAGACGACTCCCAGGGAATTGCTGATAAAGTTGGAGTCTCCGGTGGTGGGACTGGAGAAGAATCCGGATATATATTATTTGCGAATGACGCATCATCAATTGCTCAGGCCATGCTTGATAAAGCTAATAGTGAAGCTCCATCTGGAAAACCATTGGCAATATTGTATGTTACCATAGCTTATTGGGAATCTGGAGATGATAAAAGTATGGCATATATAGTTGACACATGGAGTGGCGAAACTCATACAACTTTAAATGCGCTCGATGGATGCGTATTACGATATAGAACAGAAGAAGAAAGAGAAGAAAATATAATTACGATGCATTGTAATTATGGTAGTTCTTCTCCATATGAGGGTAAAAATATAAATTTTAGCCTTTCCGATTATTCGAATCTATATGAACCCCTTTATCTGGATATGGAATCTCCTGCAGGTACTTTAAATATTAATAAAAATGGAACATATAATGTATTCAATTATGCATCAGCAAAAGTGAACGTACCAGGACCTTCTGGATCTTTAGATATTAATAAAAACGGAACATATGATGTATTCAATTATGCATCAGCAAAAGTGAACGTATCTGGTGGTAGTAGTCAAGCAGTATTCCCCGATTCGATAGTTGAATGCACGAATGGGGCGTTGTCTGTGATGAATTATGATATGCATGTCAACGAGGGTCTTGTGCTTGAAGGGGGAATAACTGTTAGTGATAATGGATTAACGACCATTAGTTTCGAAGAATTGGTCAATGAATTAGAAAGAGTTAAAACTGAAAAACTCCCGGATATGACCTCAATAGACAAAATTTCATGCACAGTACAAGATATAAATGAAAATGATAAAACATTTGTTGTTGATGTTTATAATATACCAGAAGATTCGACTATTCTATCCAAATTATCTGGTTTGTTACACGCACATATAGATGAAGAAACGGGATATTATCAATATATTGACAAACAGCCATTAATTTGTGGACAATTCTCCGAATCACCAAATTCTATGGTATTCGCAACATGCATGCAGGTTATTCGTCAGGGTGGTGAATTTGAGTTTCCTGGGATCTCAGATCCAACGAGAGTTTTTATTATATGTGACAAACATGATGGAGATTTCCTTGTTAACTCATATATTATGTGCGATAAAATTAAAAATATAGAAGGTGTTGGTCCATCACCAGAAATGCCATATCCAATAAATTATGATGAATTATATTTACTAATATATAAAGATACTGCTCAGGATGCACCTAGTGTAAAACTCGCATATATTTCACCAGAAATACAACCTGAAATACCAGCTGATGAACCCATCGTAGCATAAATATTGTTCAATAAGTTTTAGATTACTTATTTTTCCCTTTAATAATTAACGATGGTTAATTCCAATTCATAACATTTTAAAGACCCTCTAAACAAGAGGGTCTTTTTTTGTATATAAATATGTATGAGAAAGATTAAATTATCAGCAATTAGTGACCTTCATGGCAATCTCCCGAACCCATCTGTGTTTGAGGAAGGAGATGCGTTGTGTATCTGTGGAGACATCGTACCTCTCGAGATCCAACGCGACATGGTAAAGTGTATTGCGTGGTTCTGTATGAAGTTTGTGCCATGGACTGATCGTCTTCCTTTCAAGAAAGTATTAGTGGTGTTTGGTAATCATGACTTCTTCTCTGAGGAGCTCGGACCTCGTCACTCCAACTCAGCATCAGAAGTACTTTCTATGCTCATGCCAGGTAGTATCAAAGGCGAACATAAGATACAGATCTTAATGGACAGTACATATAAGTACATGGGATTTACTTTCTATGGTACGAGCTGGTGTCCAGATCTAAGCGCATGGGCATGGTATGGGGATCATGATAAGTTAAAGAAAGAATATGCGAAGATCCCGCAAGGTGTCGATGTTCTTCTCAGTCACTGTCCCCCTCGGTTCGGTGATGCTGGTGTGGTCCTACAACAGGGATGGAATTGGATGAGTAATTTTGGATGTCAGGAACTTGCAGAGGAGATAGACATCAAACGACCCCATTGGGTGTTCTGTGGACATGTTCATAGTGGTGATCACCACACAACCACAATTGACGATAGTATCAATATAGTCAACGTAAGTATGTTGGATGAAAACTATAAAATGAATTACCCACCGTTTTCTACGGAAATAGAAAAATAAATCAAAGAACTCCTAAATATAGGGGTTCTTTTTTGTAAATATAATCATAAGAAACAATTTAAATTTTAATAATATGCCAGGAAGGTCTTTATATAATACTTGGGAAGATTGGGTACATGGGCAATATAGTAATCAAATCGAAGAAGAATGCAAAAATTTTGTCTTCCTTAAAGATGGCTCTATGAAGTATGATTTCGATAGATTTGATGATTATTGGGAAGCAATGATTGATGCCGTCAAAGAAGGTGAAGATATCGATAAGGTTATTCATCTAGTTTTTCGTGAAAGTATTGACTGGCCGATTGTTAAAGAAAAAATACTTAAAGCTTTGTAAATTATGACTAAAGAAGAAGCAATACAGCAACTTGAAAAATCTTTGGATTTATGGTGTGAATTTTGGGGCGAAGCGTCCCGTTATATTTCCGATGAAGATATGGATGCAATAGAAACGTTAATCAAAATTGTAAAAGAGAGCAAGTAATTTTAGAAAAAACAATATTAACACAACTTAAAAAATTAAAACATGAAGAAATTTATTACATTTATGATTGCCGCCCTGGTGGCGCTGGTGTCTTTCAATTCCTGTTCCCTCTCTACAGTCGATGGTGATGAAGAGGGTGTATTCATCGCAAAACCCTGGTTCTTCGGAAAGGGTGGTGTAGAGGAGAAGGCTCTTACCGAAGGGTCTGCCTGGCGTGCGTGGACCACAGACTTTGTTACCTACAAGAAAATCCCTGTGAAGTACACTGAAGTCTTTGATGATGTGTTCTGTGACGACAACACTCCTCTGGACCTCTCCGCGCATATTAATCTCAAAATCATCGACGGGAAATCTCCGATTCTACATAAGAACTATGGACCGGATTGGTATACAAATAACGTAAAAGAGAACTTCCGAGAGATTGTTCGTAATTTCATCAGTACTTATGATATGTATACTCTTGTGAGTAACCGCGAGGTATATGACAAGGTTAAAGCGGATATTAAGGAAAAAATGCAAATTTATTTCGATGGTCTCAATTCAAATAAAGAATTCCCTGTGCAAATTTTTAATGTTGTAGTAGATAAGGCAAAACCCAACGATATGGTGCTTGAGGAACTGAATAAGACCGCGGCAATGGCTCAGCAGAAGATTACTCAGCAGCGTCAGCAGGAGATGGAAGACCAGCGTTGTATTACGGAACAGAAACGAGCGGATGCCGATAAGGCTTATATGATTAGAATGGGTCTTAGCCCGGATGCCTTTATCCGTCTGAAATATGCCGAGATTGAACTCGAGAAGGTCGAGATGATTAAGAACAAGCCAAACATCAATGTAGATGTGATGCTCGGTAACGCAACGTCCATGTGGGATATCAAGCAGAAGTAACCCACACAAAACCTTCAACAAAGACCTCATTGATAATGGGGTCTTTTTTTATATATTATCTCATGAGTATATTTTCACAAAGAGACCCCAACGATATCACTGCAGATACCTTTCATTTACTGCGTAGTTCATTAGATTATTGCGAACGCGATATAAGTGTTAAGGCACGAGTAGATCGTTTGTTAAATCGCGTTTATTACTGGTATTTGCAGAATGTAGGATTGAACGGAGAAGGTTATAGTATAGGTGTTGGTAATGTATGTCATCCGGCACCTGGACATGGGTATTGGGGTGATGAATACTATGAGAACAATGAACATGGCTGGCATCCTGAACTGGCTGCATTCCTTGCTGAGATGGAAGACAGGGGATTCCGATGCCATGTAGATACTCTTAATAATAGAATCGACTTTAGTTGGTAAAGAGATATGGGTGTATTTAATCAAGACTTAGGAAAAACTCCTATCACTGCTACTCTTATTCAGGAAGTTATAAATGATAGGAAAAGGACCTATCCTACCTGTCACATCACAGAGGAGGAACTCGAAGAGGTCATTACTGTGGTAGTAGAGAGTATTTACTATCGTTGTAAGGCTGGTGATATTCCTTTTGAAAGGACTTGGAGATTTGATGGGGCGATGTTTGGAGTTAAGAAGATGCCAGAGTCTTTTTTAACCGAAGCTTTTCATCTTCCTGTTGGTGAAAATATAACCAAAGAAAGACAACGAATCAAAGACTATATAGAAAGAAGGTTTGTCGAGTTGGGGTTCACATACACATTCGATGACAACACCTGTTGGATTACACTTGGGATTCCTTTTGAATTTGATATGTTTGGTGCGACTCAACAAGTATTTGCCCAAACAATCGCAGCAGATCTTGTCCCTGTTGTTCCTATGAGCGAACCATCTCCTCTCCTCTTATTTCCAGATGTTCTCCGTTGTGATGCACCAGACGATAGAGAACCAGATACTGCAACAAATTCAGAGTCTCGCAGAAAATGAGTTTATTTGACGATAACCTATCTCATACTTCTTTTGTTACAGCACAGAAATTGAAGGAAATTGAAAATTCTGTGTATATAACGTTGGGAAGAGCATTTAACGAAATGTATAATCCGGAAGGATTTGATCCTCGGGTAGTGACTGATGAAATATTAGATAATATTTTAAGTGATCTGTTATCTTATATATATTACTATGTGAAGTTGGGGCTTTCACAAACACAAATTAATGTATATGAGTGTTATGTCCCTATAACTCTTTTTGGATTAACACAAAGAAATGTAGATACTGTAGAGGCCACTGATTTATTGAGCAAGATAACAGAGAGGTTGGAAAAGAAAGGTTTTCGTGTTCATCTTATATATAACGACCTTAAACTCGAAATTAGTTGGAGATACGCAGAAGATAAAAATACAATACTTATATGAACATAATCAAAAATATACAAGAACCTCTTCTTGAACTGAGTGAAGTGGCTATTATTCCTTCCAAACAAACAAAGATCCATTCCAGAACCCTGGAATGCAAGGCTAGAATGAATGATGGCAAGTTACCTATCTTTGTTTCCCCGATGAACTGTGTGGTGGATGAAGGGAACTTTGATCTTTTCAATAAGGATTTCCATGCCATCTATCCACGCACCATAGACTTCTATACTAGAGTTCATCTTATGCAGGCTTATGACGACAAGTGGATTGCTTTCGGATTACATGAAGTCCAAACCATCCTGAAGATGATCGACACAGGAATGCTTACCCTTAAAGGTCGTGTACATATCTGTATTGACCAGGCTAACGGTCACATGGAGGATGTGATTACTTATGGTAAGATGCTGAGGACGAGACTCGTTACAAAGGATAGTGAGATTATGGTCGGCAACATAGCTAATCCACGAACCATTACTACTATAGCATATAATGACTTTGCTGATTGGGTAAGAATCGGAATTGGTGGCGGAAGTGTATGTACAACGTCCGTCCAGACAGGTGTTCATTATCCGATGGCATCTCTTATTGCAGAATCTCACTTCTATAAATCCACTTTCGAGTTTGGAGACAAACGTCCATTGAAGATCATTGCAGATGGTGGGATTGGAGATAGCGGCGATATCTGTAAGGCTCTTGCCCTAGGTGCTGATGCTGTGATGTGTGGGCGATTTCTTTGTGCTTGTGAGGAGAGCGCAAGCCCCATTATTGACAAGAGAAGTATTGTCAGGTGGAAAGAGTATTGGGGTATGTCTACAAAGCGAGCTCAAAAGGATATGGGTGGGGAAGGTAATAAGAACAGTGAAGGTATTATCGATCTCGTACGAGTAGATTGTACTCTCCAGGAAAGAACTGATCAGATTGAATCCGCAATTAAGAGTTCTATGTCTTACTGTAATGCATACACTCTCGAAGAGTTCCGTATCAACTCCGTACTAACCAGAATCACTCCTGCTGCTTTTGCGGCTTATCAGAAAGAAATACAAAACAAATAATATGAAAACAGGAATAGAACAGATTACTGAAGAACGAGTAAAACAGATTAAGAAGTATGGTTATACCCTTTATCATGACGCAGGATATAACAATAAACACCTACTATTAGCAGCACTCAGCTATCTTAAAACTGCCATCGGTGGTGAAGAAGCTCAGATGCTCAATTGGCCGTGGGAACCAAAGTACTTCAAAGACGAAGGATATGTTGAAAATCTTAAGAAAGCCGGTGCGTTAATTGCTGCGGAACTAGATAGACTGAATTTATCATGAGAGTAATAGAAGAACATAGAAAGGACTTGAATCCTAAGAAAAATCCAAAATACATATATCGTTGTAGTCATTGTGGTAGTGTGTTGGAAGTGGAAGAAAGCGATATTGAATATGAAGGATATTATGAAGATGTTGAAGAATGTTTTACATGCCCAGTGTGTAAACACTCAGAGGTTGTGTTTTGTATTAGACTATTTCACAGAAAGTGGTTAAGGGGCTTATTTAATAAGAAATACCGATGAAATATTTATTCCTAGATATAGACGGCGTACTCAATCACGAAGATTGGTATGTCAATAAAGTCAAAGCATACAAGAAGATCCATGTACATTGGTGGGAAGACTGCTTCGACCCTGAATGTGTCAAAAGACTGAATCAGATACTTGACGAGACTGGTGCTAGACTTGTAGTGAGTTCTAGCTGGAGACTTGATATGGATCTCCCTATGTACTTTGATCACTTTGGTATCACAAAGGATTTCGATATCACTCCTTCATTAACTCACGAGGACGAGAACGGTAATATCACTTGGCCTGATCGTGGTGAAGAAATAGAAGAATTTTTGAAAACACATCCATGTGACAATTATGTCATTCTTGATGATGATTGGGATTTCACTGAGGATCAACTCAAGGATCATTTTGTACATTGTTGTGTCGATTACATACAGGCTTTCAAAGAATGTCATCCTGGAGAAACTGGATTAACTGAATTAAAGATGAAAGAAGCAATTAATATTTTAAACAAAACAATATAAACAATTAACTATGGCAGACGAAAAAGATAAGATAATGAAACTCGAAGAGAGACTTGAAAAGGCTGCATCAACATTTAAGGATATGAAAGGTCAACTCGAAGAGAAAGAAAAGGAAAACGAATTACTTAAATTACGAATTTCTGAACTTGAAGATGAGCTTACAATTAATGGAGGTGCGGCAGAAGAAGTAGAGGGGCTTAAGGGGAGACTTGAAAAAGCAAAAGAAATATTCGCAACTCAGAAAGCAAAGATTACTGAAATCACTGAACTAAACAACACTCATGTTACGCGCATTGCTGAACTTGAAGGTATAAATAATGAGTTGACCACTGAACTTGAGAAACTCAACGAAACACATGAAGATCTTTGCAATAAATTTGAGCAAATCAAAAACATTGTCGGTGTTTAAAACCACACATACTATTTCTTCCAAACCTTCACTAAATCTAGTGGAGGTTTTTGTTATTTATATATGGATATAAAAAGTGCGTATTTTGCGCTTAAAAAGGTCGGGATATATAATTTATCATCTAAGATGAGAAAGTCTTTTAAAACGAGTTTTTGATATGTTTATGAAGAAATATGAACACTAATGTAATTGTAATATTAATCGCATTGGTCTATATCGTAGTATATTTTACGATTGTTGGACTGGCTCATGGTCATGATAAAAAAATTTGGAATGAAGAGCACATATGCAGCTCCCTTGCTCTGGACACATCCGTGTTTATGTTAATGTGGCCAATCACTGCATGGTTTTTGATCCCCAGGTATTTTCAGAATAAAGAATATTATAAATACGGGATCCCATATAAGGATTTATTTTAATATGAACAAATTAGTTGACAACTTTGAAACTCTAGCAAATTATCTCTTTACTTGGAGACGTGATTTGACTGAAGACGAATTCTATTTTCTGCAGATTCTTGTGCGTGGGAAAGATGGTAACCATGTAAGTGGAAACAACAAAAACAGACTCGTCAAATACTATGTTATTCGATCAAAAGAACAACTGCTCGACCTCAAAGACGAAATTATTGGGATTTGTGGAGTGGTAAACGGGCGAGCATACATCCACCCAACCAGACGTTCATTGAAGGAGGTTGCTAATCGAGCACTTGAGGATACTGCACATACCTTTGTTTCCCAGAACTGGATTGGATTGAGAGGAGTTTACTCTACTGCAGCTGGTCAGTCATATGTGAGTAGTGATAAACAATTCGTTGTGGACCTGGATGACTTCACATACGATCAGGCGCGTGAAGTATTTGATTTTGTAAATACTCTACGAGGACGGAAAGATGATATTATGGGTAATATTGCTCAAATAATCATTCCCACCAAACACGGTTATCACTTGATTACCAATGCGTTTGATGTTGGTGAGTTTGCTAAAAAGTACCCTAATATTGACGTTCATAAAAACAATCCTACTCTTTTGTACTATAAATCAATTGAATGAATTTTAATATTTTAAGTTATGTTTCCATTTGGATTAGTTGCATTGGGCGCTGCGGTAGCCTATAATCACAGTCTCGAAGAAGACGATAATAGACGTAGAATGGAGAAATGTGCAAATTGCAGACATTTCCGCGGATTTGGAAAAAAGTGTGAGGAAGGATGGGAAACTCCCCGGAGGTCTACTTGCTGGGACGAAGATGAAAGACATTAGGATATGATCGACAATAGTAAAGAATACATACTTTGTGCGGCGGTACTGCGCAAAGAACCAAAGAAAATAATCGGTGGCCCTCCATATAATCCAGAGAATAACGATATCTTAAAAATCGAAATTGGATATCGTCATCATGATATTTGGGAAAGATTCTTTGATGAATTGAAAATTCCAGAATATTCTGGGGGATCAGATACAAATGGCTTTTATACATCTAAAGGAAGATTCGTGTCTAGGGTTGAAGGTATGAAAATTGCGTATGAAGCAGGTCAAGTGGATGAAGCTCATGCTAAGTGGACACAAAAAGATATTGATGATACTTTACTTCCATTACCAAAATATATAAAGGCTGGAGATTTTAAACCTCTTGCATCGGAAGATTTATATTGTTGTTCCCCAGATGGTAATTCTTTAAATGAATAATAAGCATATGATTATGAATAAGTTAAAACTATTTTGGAAAAATAAACAAACACAAACAGAGCAACCTCAACAGAAATTCCCCACTGTCAAAGAATTGCTGTTAAGACGTGTACATCTCAATGAAACAGACGTTGATACCTTCACGAAAGTGATGGTTAAAAAAATCTATGAAAAATGGACTCAAAACATTATGGACAAATTAAATATGTTTGTCGATAATAATGGAGAGTTAAAAGGGACGGAGAATTATGAGTTTTCTGTGAATCTAAATACAGATACCGTATCTCTTAAACAAGCTGCTGAGAACGCCCTAGACACAATACTGAGTGAGCATCCGGATATTGGATTTAGAATTGTTCATTCAACCGATGGGAGAGGTACACGATATACATTTAATTACGGAAACTGTCTCAATGATGAATTGCCTGTGGTTAATACAAATGGAGTTTATAAGTATATGAGATAGATTCATGTGTGAAAATTAAAAATGGAACTACATACGTAGTTCCATTTTTTATTCTTTATCAATTTCTTGACGCATTTGTTTAATAAAGTCTTTTGTTCCCCTGAATGTGTTTTTTTCTGATTGAGAAGATTCATCCTCCGATATTACTTCTCCGGTTTCTGGATCAACCGTCTCTTCCGGTTCCTGTTTGAAATTGATTTCTAATTGAATATTCTTTAACATAGCATTAATATCCTTTATCTTCGCACTCAGATCTGCGGTTGTTGAAAGGATGGTCTTCTGAATATCTGACAATGAACGATAGAGAGAGGCATTGCTACTGTTACGTCCGATAGCTCCAAGCAGGATATCATGAGCTACCTCATCACTCTTTCTCATCTTCAGTAGTATCCTCAGACTTTCGACTTCGGTCTTGAGACGAGTGGCGAACTTAGGGTTTTTATTCATGAAATCCGGATCTGCATAGATATCCTTAAGATTCTCTACAAGGTCAATTGCTTCCTTGAGAGAATCGTTATCAATACGATCAGTATCAATGTTAATAATTTCTTCTTCATTATCTATCAAATCAGAAGGGTCAAATTCTATGTCTTTTGGTTTGCTCATTTATTTATTTTTGAAGTTTTGATGTTTTCTTTTTCGTTTTTAAAGGTGCTGGAATAGGAGTGAAATTCGGTGTTGGTGTCTCGTCTTTGGTGGTGGGTTCAACACGAGTCTTTTCATTAATCTCGTTCTGTTCTTGAGTATCCACATACAGTCCCAACTTATCTTTTATATAACACTCGATACTCTGCGATACCATGTATCTGAGTGAATCAAGGGAAATACTATTAATATAATACTGTATAATCTCTTGTTCTGGTATCTGCATCACTTCAACAAGCATCTCTATCTCGCGTTTCGGGAATCCATTCCATTCGATACTACCAGTGACTATTGGAGTGTCTTTGCCTGAGAGAGCACGATCGATAATAGCAAAATCCTGTACTGCTGGTGATGGAGATTGAGGTTCTGGTCCTTTATATATATTACCTAACTCTCCTGGTTGTTGTTTGGTTGGTCGACCATAAATATCATCATCTGGAATTAAAAGTCCGCCATTGGAGTCTTTATCACCTTCTATCTCCGCCAACACCTCCGGTGGGACATCATCATTTGAAGGGGATGCTACAGGGGTCGCCGAGGGTTTGTCTGGTATGGATTTCGGATCCTCCACATGTACGTAGTTTTGTATTTGATTGTAATTCAACAGTCTATTATCAGCAGTCTTAATCAAAAGGTTGTTATCTTCGAAGTATGTATCCAGTGCATTAAAGCGATCTCCTGTCTGAGGATTATACCACCACCCATTGACCTGGGGCCCTTCCATTCCAAAATTTATTCCATTCGTCATATTTTAATCAAAGTATTTTTCATATAAAGGTAGATATTCTGGGTGTTGAACGAGTGTGAGAACTGAACAAGCCACTCTACCGGGTTCTTCGTTTGCAAAATAAATAACATGCGAGTTGGGAAGAGAATAAACCGATCTACCAAACACAGCAATATCTCGATTTTCTATTTCTTCTCTTTCTTTAAAACTATACGCCCTCTTCTCAAGCAAGTATCTGTTGCTGCGGCTGTGTTTATCGCTATCCACCCATATAATTACAATTTGTTCTCCTCGATAGGACTTGGGAGGAATGGCAATAAACTGATCAGGACTTAATGCGAACACTTGATTGTTATCGTATGTCCATTGAGAGAGTCCTTCATAGTATTTATAGGATTTTGTCGTCGCGGATGATTCGAGTTCTTGTAGGAACATATATGCTTTGTTTTCAAACATTTCATTAATATCATTTGTTGACATTAACTCGTAATTGTATGAATTATAAATAGCAGGATTGGCACTTTCAATATTAGAAAAAAGCCTTCCTACATTCACTCCCTGACGTTCGAGTATATCTAATATCTCTTGTTTACCACTTGCATGCAAACCAACTATAAAAAATTTCATCTATCCTTATCTATTGAATTAAATAAAGAATAGATGAAATCTGTTATAAGGTCAAGAAAATATTAAAGTTTTTTTACTGAGTATCCACTACAGTTACCTGTGAACCATCAGTGAGAATCTTCTGCATCTTAGAAATCTCTTGTTTGATCTCTCCAAGGATTCTTGAATAGTCCTTTTGAGGAGCGTTTGCAGGAGTTCCTGCAGTAGTAGGAGTTCCTGCAGGTGTGCTTGTGGGAGCAGCAGGGCCTGAGGTAACGGTTGTAACCCCAAATGAACCATTCTCGATGTTTTCATTTGTTTTATTGAGACTTTCATTGAGTTGTTCAAGAAGCGGCATGATCTTATCATTGATAGAGTCCGCGAGTCCTTCAAAATTACCATTTATACTCTTACTAAACTCAGCCATCTTCTCGAACATGTTGGTTGCAGTTTGGAGATTTTCGAGTTTGACTGTATTTATCTTATCAACAAACCTGACATATGAATCGATTGCTTTATCGAACTGTCCCTGATTATTCATCTCACCGATCTTTGACATGTGTCCAACAGTCTTCTCAATCTGTTTCATGAAATTTTTGGTGAGCTCGACTTTCTTGACATTATCCTTATTTATATTGGATTCATTGATGTGGTTAATAAGAGAGTTCGCTGTTCCGATAACCGTTTGTACTTTAGCCTCTACGGTTTTCTGATTAAGTTCAATTCCTTCAAGATACTTGAGGTTCTTTGCAATCAATGTTATCATTCCGATAGAAACCATTGTAAATGCAATGAATCCAAAGGAAAGTACACCATCAATTATGTTTTTAATTCCTTTAAACACATCACCTACTCCACTGAGTAATGAACGAATTGGTCCTTTTTTATCTTCAGGAGTACCTTTCGTGGCTGGTGTTTCTTTATTGAGCACTGCATCTATCACCCCATGTGCTACTCCGATGACCATTCCCACATTAGATGTTATCGTTGGAGAATTAAGATCGACCTTACCAATAACTTCTAACATCGCTGCTGTAGCGAGTAACATAGTTACAGATACGAATGTCATCACAAGAACTAATGACGATGCAAGCGTTTCAACTACCATAGCACCTCCTTGGAACAGTCCTTTGAAGAATCTCTTAAATCCACTTTCTTCACTTTCATTAGATGTCAATTCACCAGATTCATCTTTCGTCCAACCACGGAACATGGCGTTCATGATATCATGAGCTGTGTCTATGATGAGTTTTGTTTTTTCTCTGACTTTCTCTTGAGTTCCTTCTTCAAATTTGAATTCTGCTAGACCCACGAGCATCCCGGCGACAAGAAGCATTGCTCCTATGGAAATAAGAAGTGATACTGAAGTCACAGTAAATGCTATTATACCAGGAAGCATAAGAGTAAGAAGATATCCAATCCCACCAATCAATAATGTGGTTGTAGCAACCATACCAAACATCGCAGCTGCATGAAGCCATAATCCTCCTTCCCAATTCTCTCCAAACATCAGTAACCCTGCATATGCGAAGAGCATCAACTGTCCGGTGACAAGAAGCATGACACCGATGATTTCAACCATAGCAAGCAACCCGGAATATATAGACAAACTTATTCCACCAGAGAATATTTTATTAATTATCAAGGCTAATCCAGCAATTGCAACCAATACAACACTTATCGCTAATATAGTAAATAACGCAGGTTTCCAAACATACGCAAGTCTGACACCAAGCATAGCTAATACTACTATTCCAGCAGTTGCAATAATCATAGAAGCTAATATAGCGGTTATTACGATTGCTAAGTTTTCAGATGAGGTAATAAGATTCCTAAAGGTTTTCCCCCTAGCAATCCATTGTAATTCCGTTGCGGTGGTTTTTATAAAAGCAGATATGAGGAAAGAAGTCAATACTGCAGCTGGTTGCGCGACTAATAATACTGGTGTTAAAAGTGATATAAGCAGAATCCCTTTAACAATATCAGTTAACGAATCTATAAATAATCTAATGTCTTTTAATGTATCATTTGGCTTTTGAATTTTAATGTCTCTTAATTCTAAAGAGACTAATTCAAAATGCTTTAATGTATCTACAATACGTGTAGATATCATTCGTATAGTTATATTGGCGATTATAACATCAGTAACAAGATCAACATCGAAATTAGATAATTCGACAATTGTTTGCATTATATATTTCAACATCAGATTAACATTGTCGAAATATGGCTTCTTAGACGCTGCATTGATTGTAGGAACATCAAATTCACTTAAATCCGTAATCGTGGATATAAGTACTGGTAATATAAACCTTTGTACCAATATGAGTTCACTCATGTTGTTGGAAGAACTCATATTTACTATTTGATCAATAATCCCATTAAATTGATTAATATTCTCCGATACTGAACTAAGTAAATTTGATAATCTCTTATAACCCAGTTTTTTAAATTCAGGCGTATCGAATAAGTTATTAAATTTCGAAAACAATCCTTCCTTACCAGTCAACATTTTAAATCCCAAAGATATGGTAATGTATTTTTTAAGTATATCATTGGAAAAATTATATGTGTCGTCGATTGATTTCTGAACACTATCTATTATATCAGAAAAACTAGATAGAGAGTCTTGAAGATTTTTTATATTTGATATTCGACGTTTTATTAATTTGCCATTTTCTAATATTTCAATTTCTCCACCATCGTCTATGCTGTTAATATATGCAGCTATACCGGATCTGGTGTTAAATATAGTATCTAATAACGATATGAATTGACGACGAAATACAAACAATTTGTATTTAAACCCAATAGTATTATTAAAATCCATATCATTTATAGCTTTAAAGAGATCCATGGAACTCGATAAAACTTTAACAACACTCTCTTGTGCTTTGATTACTATACCATTGTCTACAGATTTTATACGTTCGGTATATTTTTCTAATTTTCCATATATATCAGTAGTTATCTCAAAGAAGTCTTCAAGATATATAGAAATACTTTTCAAATTAGAAAATGCCACATTGACTTTTTTATGGTCAAGTTTTTCTAATGAAGCTACAGTATTTTTAAATGCTTTAATTATTTGTTCTACTGATGTAATTGGTGTTGAATCATTCATGTATAAATAATAATTAAGTAATTCATAATACTCGTAAATTAAAAATCGAAGTTCTATATATTTATTCATGGAAACAACAATCAAAATTACTGAAAACCAAAAACGAGCACTTGAACTCGTTAAAGAATTAGCTGATCAAGGACATATCACTGCATCACAGGCGTTTATACTCATAATGGGGATATACGAAAATGAAAAAGAATTCGTGTATATCCCTTACTCAGCCCCGGATCCCTCGCCTTACCAGCCATGGACGACTACTCCTAATACAACTATACCTAGTACAACGCCATGGTGGGAACAGAATAAAATATATTGTGACGGAGGCAATGCAAACAGCATACAAGGAAGACCGGATCTGTTTACTTATGCTATTAGCGGACCAAAAAGAAATCCATTTAATTGGACGATTGACTCCTGGATCGGATAAATTTATAAATTATTATGGGACATCTCAAAGAACTATTCAAAAAATCAGAAAACGGTTTTTCTAACTACAGAGCAACTTTCGCGAATATCGATGCAGTCTTCCCTATAGAGGGGGCAGATCGTCTCGTGAGGGCAGTGGTGTGTGGAAGAGATGTGGTGATATCGAAAGATCTCCCACGAGATAACATATATGTTTACATACCAATCGAAACAAGTCTTTCTCATAAGTTCTTGAGTAAGAATAACTTATATCGTGTATCAAGTGAATCTTATCAACTTAATGATAATTTCGATCAGGTGACAGCGCTTCTTGATCAAGGGAAGACTCTGAGCGAGCTATCTGACATGGGTGGCTTTTTCGAAAAGAGCGGGCGTGTAAAACAAATACGAATCCGTGGACAGTGGTCTCAGGGGTATCTTGCTGATATTCCATCACTTAAGAAAGCTTATCCGGAACTTGATCAGTACATGATTGATGAATTCGAAGAGTTGGCTGGAGAGAGTTTTGATGTGATTGGGGACGAGGTATTCTGTGAGAAGTACTTGGTTGGTGGAAAGAAGCCTGTTGAACAGAAAGTCAATGATCAAAAACACTATCAGCAGCGTTCAAAAAATCTCAGACGGGCAAGCGTGCTTGTTCCGGGACAGTTTAAATATCATTATGATACAACACACTTCGAAGAACATTATAAGGAATTCAGACCAACAGATGATGTAAGTATCTCTGTGAAGGTGCATGGGAGTAGTGGTATTTTCGCGAATGTCCTTTGTTATAAACAACCTACTAATAAGTTCCAAAAAATCATATATTCAATCTTCCGTCCTAAAGAATACAGACTTCTTTATGCATCCCGCACCAAGATTCGTAATGAAAAAGTGTATGATACTCCTCGTCAAGCAAACTATTTCTATGGGAGTGATATCTGGGGACCTGTTCGTGATTTACTCGAGGATCATATAGATCGCGGGATGATTGTCTATGGGGAGATTGTTGGGTATGTCAACGGGACTACAAAGATGATTCAAAAAGGACATGATTATGGGTGTGCTCCTGGAGAGTGGAAATTTATGCCATATAGAATTGTTCAAGTAAATAGAAAGGGAGAGCGAAAAGAATGGAATTTGAGGGATGTGGTGAGATGGACAGAGGATCTCAAAGTCCACCTTGTCATAGAACACAAATATCAAGGAGTTGAACATCTTATGACTGTTCCAATTCTTTACGACGGATTAATTGGAGATCTTTACCCAGATCTTGATAAAGAGGATGAAGGATGGAATTTAAATCTTCTTGAAAGAATGAAAAATGATAAAGAGAGGTTCGGAATGGAACTCCAGGAACCTCTCTGTCGGATGAAAGCTCCTCGCGAGGGAGTGGTTATCAGGATTAACAATGATGATATTGCTCGTGCATGGAAGCTCAAGACCCGAGCGCATGAGGAACTCACACGTAAATCACACGATGCTGGAGAACATGATATGGAAGAAGAATCTTAAAAAAAAGGAACTCGTAAGAGTTCCTTTTTGATTTCATATTTCTTCTACTTCCCAGCCGCTCGGAATACCGTCTTCTCCTGTAGGCCAAGAAACTCCAGCTGCTTTCGTAAAGGTACCGGTAGGGGACACGTAGTTGAGCCAGTTCGTTACCGCATTAGATGGTGACACTGCAGATGCAAGGCATTTGACACTTGTAAGAGAAGTACACCCATTAAACATACTAACGTAGCAATAGTTCGCTAGTGTAGTAGCAGGAAGTTCTGGAGCACTCACAAGAGATGTACACTCATAGAACATGCCTCCATAGCAGGAATCCGCTAATGTAGTGACAGGAAGTTCTGGAGCACTCACGAGTGAGGTACAACCCGCGAACATGTTGCTATAGCAATAGTTCGCTAGTGTAGTAGCAGGAAGTTCTGGAGCACTCACAAGAGAAGTACATCCGGCGAACAAGCCACTGTAACAGTTGTTTGCCAGAGTTGTGGCAGGAAGGACAAGAGGACTACTTGTCTTAAAGAGCACCCAATCATTTTTATAACTTGAGAAAAGATATGACAAAGCATATTCTGGCACTGTAGTTTCGACAGCAAAATTCTTTCCATAAATCAAACTCATTACATTGCCATAGACATAGCAAGGTTTATTGGCACGTAAGAAATTTCCATCACAATAGTCGACGTTTTCTTCGTAATAGAACCCTGTTGCGCCATTTCCTCGGAAAATAATCTTATCACCAGCATTGAAAGTACCGATATTACCTTCAGCATTTACATCAGCGGTTACACTCGTCCAAGTTAACCCATTATTCGATGACCATTCAATGGTCACTGCTTTGGAGACATCAGGTCCAGATGGAAAGAGCCATGAAAGCACGGTATCATCCTCCGTTGCTTCGATGGTGAAATATTCATCAATAGGACTAGGACCAGGACCAGGTTCGAGTACTTCTTCTATATCTTCTGATGGATCGGTTAATGTGATCAGCTCTTTGATCTTTAAATCATCTATAGTTAAATCAGTTAACAGATCAGATGGAATGACTCGTGTTATAATTTTCTTATCTTTTAAGATATTGATTTGATTTACATTTAATTTCATATAACGAATAGTTATTTATTAAAAAAATAATCATCAATATTTAAATATATTAATTCATGATAAAGACAAATTCCGAATTACCCATCACACTTCTTAATAAGTATAACGAGAAGTTGAATGATTTTGATTTAGTATTATTTCATCTTTATATCTCAGAACCAGAATATAAAATGTATTTTGATTCTATGCGGGAGAAACATCCGGAGAGGAGAATGATTCTCGATAACTCTGCATATGAGTTTTTTGTCAAAGGTCAATCTCTTGATTTGGATAAATATAAAGAAGCAATCATCAATCTCAATCCAGATTATTATATCCTTCCAGACACACTCATGAATCGCGAAAAAACTATTATGGATGTGTTAGAGTTCGAACATAATCAGAGAAGAGAAATTGAAAAGTATTTCGGTGGTCTGGAAGAGGGTGCTCCTCAACCAATAGCAGTTGTTCAAGGTAATAGTATAGATGAGTTCAATAGATGTCTGTCGATGCTCCTTAACCTGGGATATAAAAATATTGCCCTGCCGTTCCATAATAGTTTCTTCAAAGAAGAAATAGACGAATGTGATGGGGAAATCGCATATGAGTTTGCAACTGCGGGATATAATATATGCACTGAAGACGTGAGATATGCTATGGGAAGATGTATGTGGATAAAACACTGGGGGATGGATCTGCTCACATACGACGGTAGGCCTCTTTATAATATGATTCATTTTCTTGGAAGTCATTGTCCTGCTGAGAAGAAATATCTCAAAACACTATTTTCTGAAAACAGCCAAGTGAGCATGGATACAGGGTATCCTGTCAAATGTGCAATCGAGGGAGAGGTTTTAGGTAAGGAAAAGGGCAAACCCGATATAATCATTGACGACTTTATGTTGGATGAATTTTCGATGTCTGAACAGCGTCTTATTGAAGATAACGTAAATACATTTAGAAATTATTAATGAAATATATAACAGTTCTTATAACAGATACCCACTTTGGAACTCATAATTGTAGTTTGACGTGGCTGAAGTCTCAAAAGGAATTTTTCGACAAACAGCTTATCCCTCATCTTAAAAAACTTAAAAAAGACGGGTATCTAGTCCGACTCATTCACTGCGGAGATGTCTTTGATAGCCGGTCTACAGTCAACACTTACATTGCAACTACAGTTGTCGATCTCTTTTCACAGATATGTGAGATTGTCGATCGATTCATAATAGTCTCTGGCAACCACGACTATTACTCTCCGGAGACAGATAATGTAGACACTGTAAGGTTGATATTCCGGCAGTTAGAACTTCGATATGGGTATTCTGTATTTAATATTATATCTCAAAGTAAATTCTCAGATTCCTGGTGTGAGGATGGAAAAGATGTGGATTTATTCGTCCCTTGGTACGAGTGGATTAAACATGATGATTTAGTTGAGTACTTGGAGAATTTCCGTAGCGACCCCGATCGCGACCCAGAGACAGATATCACTTATATATTTACTCACGCGGATCTGGTGAGAGAGGGAACAGATATTGATTGTAAGAATATCGTTTCCGGTCATATTCATACCCCATACTTCAAAGATAATATCAAAAACCTCGGAAGTGTGTTTGCACTAACCTTCACCGATTGTAACTCGGTTCGAGGATTTTATGAATACGAACCCGGACAACCTCTCAAATTCATTGAAAATACCAAAAGTATACGTTTCTGGAGGTTCTATAATGATGAAATTCTTGAGATACCTAAGTCTGTGAGAAAAGACGATTATATAGAATTGTATATAGACAAATCGAAGATTGCTCAGAAAAAATACACAGATGCATATTCGGTGTGGGTAAAGAAATTCAAAAATCTTTGGAGGATCCCTCAACCGGACGAAGGTAATTCTCCTACAGATATCAAAAAATTTGAAGGATATAATATAGAGACAATGACGGAAGGATTGATCCCACCGGAATTAAAGAATAAATTTGAAGAGATAAAACAATATATTAATACAAACAAAGATTAACTATTGTAAATTTATAACTAATTGATTATGAAGTATATATTAACTGGAGCCCAAGGGGTAGGGAAAACCTCTATATTAAAAAAAATCGAAGGCAAAATGACTACCATAACTGAGGTGGTTAGAAATCTTGCAAAGACGGATGGTATTGCAGTTAACGAAGAAGGTAATATGGAAGGACAGACAAAAATCTTTAATACATATTATGATATTCTTTCAAATAAACAATCTCCATACATTTCAGACAGAGGTCTCACTGATGTTATTGCATATACAGTCTATAATATGCAGAGATTGGTGCATGAAATGAAGATCAGTCAGGAAGATAGTCAGAAGTTTATTGAGGATCAGATAAACCGTTTTATTAAGTTTAGTGAGAATAACGAAGATATTGTTTATTTCTATGTACCTATTGAATTTGAGGTTGAAGGAGATGGTTTTAGAAGCACCAATGAAGAGTTTCGCGCCGAGGTAGATAAGAACATCAGTGAGTTGTTTGAGTACATGGAAGGTCTTCATATGGGATTGAATGTATTTACATTGAGGGGAACTATTGAGGAGAGACTTGAAGCGATGGAAGAAATTATGAAAAATTATGGAGATTTAAATTAATATAAAAGTTATGAATGAATTTAAAGCAAACAAAGCGGTTCTGAGTTGTTCAGGAGGATTGGATAGTAGCTGCCTCTTACTTACACTTCTTGCACAGGGGAAAGAAGTAAGGTGTTATAGTTTTGATTACGGTCAGAAGCATCGGATTGAGCTTGAGAAAATCAAGAAGAATATTGAATTTCTCCAATCCAAGGGACTTCCTGTTAGTCATCAGGTGATTAACATGGTAGATGTGTTCTCTGGGAATACCAGTTCACTTGTCGCAAGTACAGGGAAGGAGATTCCTCACGGTCATTATGCAGCTGAGAATATGAAGAGCACAGTTGTTCCTATTAGGAATGTCATTTTCAGCGCTGTAGTATTTAGTAAAGCCATCAACTGGGCAGTTGAGAGTGGAGAGAACGTTATTATCAGCCTTGGTATTCACGGAGGAGACCATACAATCTATCCGGACTGTCGTCCTGAGAGTCGTGAGGCTTGCGAACATGCGTTTAGGATTTCCGATTGGAATGCAGATAAGGTTGCTTATGAAGCACCGTTTGTGAATATCGATAAGGGAGAAGTACTTGCAGAAGGGCTCCGAGCTATGAAGACTCTTGGGTGGAGTGAAGAAGATCGTGATTATTTCCTTCGTAATACTCATACGTGTTATGATCCGGACCCTCAGGGGAGGAGTTGTGGTAAGTGTGGTTCATGCGTTGAGAGATTAGAGGCATTTGAAAAGAATGGATTAAAAGATCCAATTGAATATCAGTAATGAAAAAAGGAACTCTTACGAGTTCCTTTTTTTAATCTATCTTTTTAAGATCCGGGACATCAAAACACCTTTTCATTTTATTATAAAACAGCGCTAATCCAATATTATTTACTATTGTTTGTCTGGGTCCAGTTATAATAGGTTGTTTGTCTTTATTAATTTTTTCGAATCCTTCGAAAAACCCATCTATGGTTTTTATCAGCTTATCTGGTTGATCGTTCCACACTGAATCAAAAGTTATCCCTTTAATATCATAAAGTACCCTTGAGTTATCATCAATATATAAATGGAACGATTTATCTACACCAAACACAGTATATGGTTTTACTCCAACCTCGTTATTTGGATGTGCAATTATAAAAGTTACACTTATCCATTCCATCAAATTTCTAGCATCTTTGATTTTATTTGAATTAAATGTCACCTCGTAATCACCTCGATTATTTTTATCCATATCAACATCGACCCCCTTTTTACGAGCTTTATTGATTTTATCTCGAACATAATCCACAACAAAATCAAAATTAACAGGAATATCCGTTGTTATGTTATCACCAAATAAACTTTCTTTAAGACTTTTCATATTCTAATAATCATGATAATCTACGAAGTCTATTAATAGTTTCATTCGATTCAAAATCGTATATGCTCCTAAATCCACTTTCTACATACCTATTATATGCGCCATCTTGAGAGGGGTCATCATATATAGTTCCGTATGGATTAAAGTTAGTATCTGATTCCGGGTGAACTGCTGTGGAGTCAAATTCTTGTTTGAGTAGAGTGAACTGAAGGGTTTTCTTAACGGCTTCATATTGAATCATTGACATCACCGCATCATCATGTCCAAATGCTGCTTTCCACACACCTTTATCCTCAGTATCACTAAAGTTAAGAAGTTCGTTACAGAATATTGTTGATTGATTCATTATACGTCCTTTTTCAAAGTCCTCTTTAAACAACAAACACAGGTTATTTTTATTTCCTCTGCTTATCCTTACTCCATACTCAAATCGAGTTCCGCTCTCATTAAAGAACTTAACTAGTATGCTTTTATCGAATCCAGGAACTGCGTTTTTTTCATCGAAATCCTCTATGTGTTTAAGGAAGAGTTCTCCATAGGTGTTTCTTTCAAATGACAATAAGGTTTTGTTTACATCGCATTGTATTGAGGTCAGCTCCATAAGAGACCTCGCTATGTCTTTTCGATCCACATCATTGCTTCGATAATACCCCACAACCTCCAATTTATCAGATTCTGGTTCTATGAGTCGACAAATGTTAAAGTGTGTATAGTCTTTCTCAACACCCTCTGCGAGATCTCCAAGTAATAATATATAATCTTTTCTCAATTGAGACTGTGGATCGTAGTCGGGTTTCCAATAATAGTTTTCACTTAGAGACACTCCTGGAAGATCTTTATTGACAAATTCCTGACATGTTTGTTGACATGTTTTAAGATATTTTCTATGAATGAGGGTTTTGACACTTACATCAAATTCCGTACCGAACTGACTATTGAATGCTTCTTCAGATCCGTAGTTCGCTACTTGTCTTTTATGCCATTCTTCATCCCTCTTTTCCCAACATCTCTTTTCTGGGTTCCATTCAGGCACCTCCCACCAATCTGTCTTAAATGCTTTATAATCATTATCCCCTGCTTCAGCTGCTTTATAAATACGATAAAAAAGATTATATCCATTTTGTGTACTACTAATAGCTACTTTACCCTTGGTAGCCGCCATGGTGGGAAAAATATTATTATAAAATTTTTCTGCAATATTTGTCGGTAGGTGTGCAAATTCATCAAGATATAAAAAATTTATTGAAAATCCAATACCAGTATTTAATGTAGTTGCTTCTGCAATAACTCTACAACCATTATCAATAACGATTTCACTTTCGTTCCATTTATTAACACCACCTTTGATAAAATAAGGCAGTTCATAATAGATTTGTTTTATCTTTTCAAGAATTTCAACGGCAGTTTTTCTTTTATTACCAGTTACTAATGCAGTTTTATCAAAATTAAACAACAAATAATGAAGTAGGAAAATGGCAGATGATGTTGTTTTGCCCGACTGTCTGGCGGAGAGGTACACACTTAATCGATTATTAAATAAGTGCAAAAGATATTTTTTTTGATAATCTCTCAATTGAATATGTTGTCTTCCTTCCGGGGTCATCAACACACAATAATTTTCCGCAAAATAAAGAATATCATTTGCACATCTTTTCCACTCTTTGATTTCTTCTTTGGTTCGATTAAATACAAGATTATCTTTGAGTAATTTAATATTATTTTCATAAAATGGATTTGCTACAAGCCTCTTACCTTCTTTTAGTCCATTTATAGCCATATCTAATGATTCTGATGACCATATTACACGTCTTGCAGCTGTGCCTTCTTTATCTTCTTTTATTGGATTAAAAATACTCATATTAATATAATTATGGTTTTGAGCGAAAACATTAAATATTTAGATGTTTTTTGATAAATATATACGTAATTTTAATAATCTATTGTTATGAGTAAAAGCTACCGCACTACGAAACAAGTAGAAAGTCGTATCGCAAAAATCAAATCTCTCAAGCACCCCACTGATGACAACTTTAAGGAACTCGCTATCCTAGAAGAGTGGTTGCCTGAGATTGATAAACAGGAGAAAGATGGGAAAAAACGAAAAGCTGATGCTCATGAGTTCAAGATAAAATCCAGAGAAAATAAAAAGAAGAAATTTATTAAAAGAGATAAACTGGAAATATACGAAAGTCTGTTACATCACAAATACGAATATTTAAAAAATGTTCTTCCTCCAGCATCTAAAAGTAGCATTTTAAAATACCTGCGATGGTGTTATCCTGTGGAGTTTATGATGTATACATATCATAATCCCTCAACCGACGGTACTTCCAAATCCTATGGGAAACTTGTTGGGAGATATTCAGATCTGTCTCTCGAGGGACTTATGAAGATACTGTTGAATGCAGAGTTGCATCATCCTGATATAGATTTTTATCGTATCATTTTTAAAACCCAAATATCTGGTTCAATATTCGTTAGGAAATATAGTTTAAGTACATATAAAGAACTTTTTCCCGAAATTCCGGACGAGGTCTTGGCACAACTTTATTTCTTTACTCCTACGGGTAGCACAGTAATGGGGGCGGGTGAGTTTTTGAAGTCTTTGAAAATATATGATATAAACAAAGATAAGAGTGCTGATATATGTACGAATTCCGATACCAGACTTGAATGCAAAGCCGGTTCCTCATTAAAAGGTGGAGGTAGGATGGTTGGTCAGGCGGTCAAACCTGATGTTAACCTTGCGGCAAACGCATGTAAAGTTGCATTTACCCCAAACGACACGAATTGCTTCATTTTTTACGATGCTATGCCAAAACTGTGGAGTAACCTTCGAAAAACATACAATGATGTTGAAATTATGGAGAAGATGTGTTTTTACAGACTTCTTTCTTATGATTTAAATCTTACAGACAAACAGAAAGAATTGTTCACGAAGGAAATGGTGGAGCTCGTGAATGACATTCTTGAGGGTGGAGAGTTCACAATGAAATCTGTAGATAAATTTAATGGATATTTTGATACATATTGTTATTGTATTAATGAAAATTTCACACATCTAACAATTGACAGTCCGGTCTCAAGAGAACACGATGAACTTTACGGTAAACCGTTTGATGCAAAATTTGTTATCCTATCCAAATCAGAAATAGATACCCCAGAAAAGATTAACAAACTTGTTAAAGAAGGGCATCTAGGATTTACAGGACCTGTAAAGAACAACGGCAGGGATAGTGCTTCACATGTGTATTGGATATTCTAAAAAAAAGAACGTTCTTTTTTTTTAATTACTTAATGTCATCACCATCCAACTATCTCGAGTACCGTCTTTAACACCATTGATCTTAACACTTGCACTCTTATAAGTTGCATATATCTTATATGAATTACCAAACTTATTTATGTAAGAATCTATATCATATACATTACATTCACCTCTCTTGTCCCATGTTAGGATATAGTTTGCGGATGCTGGATTGTTCTCACCAAACTTAACATCACCAGTGATCGCTTCATGAAGAAGTGCTCTGTATACATCAGGGAATTTCTTAATTTCTTCAATCAACGCAGCGAGTTCACGTTTTGCTTGTTCGATACCCCAGATGATCTTTTCGCTTTCGTCATCGGGTTCAACATCGGGATTCTCTCTTAAACCAAGTTTCTTCAAAATTGCCGCAGTAGTTCCTTTGATTCTACCTCTGGTTTCCTTACCTTCAAGTTTCTTAAAAATCTCATCTGCAAAATCCTTCAATGCTTTATTATTACTTTCTCTGATAGCAACTCGGATTGTAGCGATAGTTTCATTAATTGCGCCACTCATTAATCTTGCACCACTTTCCTCCTTGACGCTTATCTTAACTCCTTTCTTACTTGATACTATAATATCTGTCTTCGGAGTAGTGTTAGGTTTCTTTGTATACATGCCCAATTCATACCACTCATCTGTGGTTGTGGGAACATTATCAAGTTTTGCGAGTGTTTCATCATCATCCATAATCTTTGCGTCAGCAAGACTCTTATAGATATTTTTCGCTACTGCAACAGGATCAAGCCCACGTTTTGATACTTCCTTCTCATAATCCCCCAAGGATTCACCTTTGGAGTTCCAGGCTTCACATATCACGTTTTCAAATATCTCTCCCCAGCTGTTATCTGCTTCTGTGAGAAAATCGAAGAGATTAACACCCCCGTCTAAATATTCAATTATATTCTTCATATATACATTTTAATTTGTTTTATCTCTTAAACTACTTACACAACTCTTGATGTAAGAAGCCGCTTGAGATACACCTGAGAATGTACGATAACGATTCGATGTCTGGAAGATATTACCTTTCTTACCATCGGGATCGAATACTATTAAAAATGCCTTGCTCGCAGTCTTTCCTGTTGGAGGGTTAGAGTATGTTACTTTCACACTTACATATCTTCCAAAATCGCTCACCTCGCAACCATATCCGTATCCAATATTACCAATTGTGTTTTGGAGTTGTTTACCGAATGACCAACTAGCGTAGAGTTTTGGGTCTTGATAGTAGAGATAGTCACTGTAATCACCTTTGTCTTGATGAGGACCGGTCACGGCACTCAATGCACGGATATCTCCCGGACCCAATCCAAGAAGACTTCCGAGATCTGCTTCATTAACAGATTCGGAAGTTAGTTCAATAATTGCCCCATTGACGTTTAGATCAACCATACTTCTTTACAAACTTTCATTGATACTGTGTTAAAGAGATCAATACAAGCGTCTACATCCCAATCACCTTCTTTATCTTCTTTATCCCACTTATCTAGTCTGCTATCATCGTCTTCGATGTAATATGCTATATGATCTGTCAACTCACCAATGTCAATCTTATCACCATTGTCCTCTGCATATGATCTTATGACAGTATTTATTGTATCAACAATTTCTTTACATACAGTCCAATGCTCCTTCTTAAATTCTTCCACATCACCAGCAGACATATAAGAATCAATTAACTTTTTAATGTTGTCTTCAGTACTCCATTTATCTATCTTATCAAGGCCTTTAAGAACATCGTCAACACGAACCTTCTTTGCTTCATCAAGACGGATACTTTCGTTGATATATTCAGTTATTGATTTCATATTATACATTTATTTAATTTATTTAATTATCTTTGGATCTATCTTAACAACACTCCGGCAGCGTACTATTTCAACATGCACCAAACGATCGACAGCGGGGACCAAAATATTACAAAGTACACCATTACTTCCTTTATATACTCCAATCCACATGCTTTTGTGTCCGAAAGGATCTTCACATACCAAAACTACATCCCCTTCTTTTAACGGGTTCCCCAGGCAATCTTTCTTACCGGTCTTCTCGTTGTATTTATATCCCTTATAAAAATCTGCTATTTCCTCCGGAGAGAAATTTTTTGTTACGAGATCTTTATCAAACAAACTTTCAATTAATTGTTTCATGTCTTTTTTCCAATATGCCATCCACCACACACGGGGCACGTGTATGCAGAATAACCAGTCATTTTATATTTTTTATCCAGCTCTCCGCATCTTCTTGAGATTCAAATTTCTTCTTTGGTTTCCACAATCCATTCTTTCTAGTATAATGCTCGCGTCTAATAATATGTTTATTACAATCAGACCTCGAGGTGGGTTTGATTCTCATAACTAAATAATAAATGAATCAGTACAATTATATATTTTTATTCATGAATAATCTTACACTAGTTTGTGATATGAACTATGTCTTGATGTCGAGATATAGTGTTGTTGGGGGATTCGTCAAAGGATCACCTGAAAGAGTCTTACAAGCATCACAAAGAAATCTCACAGATATGCTTGCGAGATCAATTAATATCATACTGAATAGATTCCCTTGTGTTGATAATGTGATATTAGTTGGAGATGGAGGAAGCTGGAGGAAACAACTTCCTATTCCAACTCAACTTAAAGGAACAAAGTATAAAGGCAATCGTGAACAACAAGAAGAAGTCGATTGGGATCATGTCTTCAATGCACTTAACGATCTGATGACTAACGCTCGTGGAGCGGGCGTAACCGTCTCTCAAACACTCAGCGCTGAGGGCGATGACTGGGTGTGGTATTGGAGCAGAAGACTGAACGCTCAGGGGACGAATGTTCTTATATGGAGTATAGACCGAGACCTTCAGCAGCTCGTTCAAAGACTCCCAGACGGAACCTTCACTGCATGGTACAGCGACAGATCCGGGCTTTGTCTTCCTTTGTATTACAAGAATACAGAAAACATAGATCCTATGGACTATTTTATGTCTCCTATTCAATTTGATACAGAACTCATAGATAGTCTCAAAATAGGAGCTGGAGGAAAAGTGATTTATGTCAATCCAGACGAAGTGGTTATAGAAAAGGTGCTTTGTGGGGATAGTGGTGATAACATCAAAGCAGTCGTGAGGTTCGAAAAAGGTGGTAGAGTATATAGGTTTAGTGAAGGGGACCTAAAGAAATACCAAGAACATGATCTCCCGATGTCTACCGTAGATGACTTAAAAGAATGTCGTGAGGATATTGCGGATTGGATACGAGCAAGTAAGAAATTCTCCCCATACAAGTTCAAGAAAAAGGATATTCTGGAGATGCTCAATTACAATATCAAGCTGGTGTGGTTAAGCGAAGAGACTATTCCCGGTCCAGTTATTCAGTCTATGAATGAAGTAGAGTATAAGAAAGTTGATGTGGGGATGTTAAGGAGTAATTATAAAATGCTCGCTAAGACACGTGAAGATACTGATATTGAAAGTATATTTGAAGAAATTTCATAGAGATGGGGGTATTTGATCAGGACACCAATATAAAACGAGAAGTGAATTTAGATGATGACTCAAGGACCGACATGCTTCTCGATTATGCGTTTGGGTACTATGCTGATCAACTATTGTGGAATGGTGAGAGTGATGTACAAGAGCACTTCAGAAAGTCATTTATAAATATGTTCCATGCGCTTGAGTGTGCCTGCCCGATGTGGTGGTTTCCTCCTTACCTCGAGCCTTATCTGATTTTACATCTTAACGATATATCCTTCCAAACAGAACAAGACGGACTACATATAATTTTAAAGTATCGGTGCGGAGAAAATCGAGAAATTCACAACAAGGAAAAAGAATTTATTTTTTGAATTCTGTGGTAAAAGGTGGTCAACTAAAGATCAACGATTCTTTTGTTAAATATAATCATGAGCAGCATATTTAATCAAAATATTAATAATTATCCACTCAATGAACTTCTTGAGGCTGTGGAAGATATTGCGGGTACGGTGGTTCCACAGGAAATGATGCATTATAATGTAAGCCCCGAACACATAACTCACGAAATATGTACAATGCTCAACTATGAGAATATATTGTATAGTTATCTTAAGTCATATGATGAACAAAAGTATACTATATATTGTGTAGCAGTAAAGAAGGAAGGATATAAAAGAGGAATACCTTTTTATAAGGTGTCTTTTTGGATTCCAGAACTTGATGACCAAGGACTTGTTGAGAAAAAACACTTTACTGATTTCTTTGTAGGTATAGGAGGAATAGTTCATGAGTGTTTTTAGTGATAATATAACGAACAGCACAGATTTACAATCATTCCACGATTATTGGAAAAAATTCATCGAAGATCGATTCGATAAGATATATAACGATATGAAAGGAAACTTACATTGGGTTTCTTCGACATATAATAGTATGTTGGGCGATTCTACTATTCGATCGATATTTGAAAAATTTGGGATTTACAATCCGTGGATTCACTGCAGTCATCATATCCGAGAGGATTATTCTATTATTCAAATAGTGATCTTTTACTCAGAGGATTCAACCATATATGTCCACAACGATGCAAAAGTATTCTTATTAATTAACATCCCTGTTCCCGAGCAATCATGAGTATCTTTACAAATAATATCGCACCTACTCTCCCTTCGAATATTTCTTGGAACAAAATTGGTTATATTGAATGGGAGAAATATCTTCAGGAAAAGTTCACCGAGCGAGCTCACAATTTATGGACCGCGACTGTTGGATTGACCGACCCATTACTTCCAAGTACTCCGTCATACTCGAAGAAAACTCTCAAACGAAGATTTTCTAACAAAAAGAAACTCAGTAAGACGGATGAATCCGAATTAAATGAGGTTCTGGAAAGAATTTATAAGAATTACGGAGTATGGGTGAAATATAAGGTGTTGATAGGTGATAATAAGAGGATCAAATCTATACATTTCTATAAATTTTGTTAAATATATACATGGGATTATTTGATAGTTCATTAATAGAAAAAGAAGTTCATATCTCTCTGGCGGAGAATCTACTTATAGATCTGTGTGGGGAAATCGAAACCATGCATGAGGATCTCATGCGAGCCATGAGTAGTCATGGGATTGACTCAGTAGCCTCATGTATTGAATTGATTATAAATCGGTTAAGATCAAGCAAGAAATATAAGAGTCTTGATGTAAACTCGGATAAATTTGATAGCGATTTCAAAAAATATAAATTTGTTACTGTTATTAAAAATAATTTATACGTAGTGATCAAGACAGGACCATTATATCACTTTTACAATCCGGAGGAAGTGACTGTTGAACACGAAGACAGAGGAGATGTTTTTATAACATTAGATGAGTGTCTGAGAATAACAAAACGTAAGTTTAAACCATATGAGCGTCTTTAGTACCGATATTATACAACAGTCTGTTCCTTTAGAGTCGATCGTGACAAACATGAAATCTGATGTTGAAAGTCAACTTCGAACATGGAATACAGATTTTTGGTACCGTGGAGTGAGTCATGATTCGGAATATATGAAGTCCACATTAGAAAAACAATTTTGTGCACGCTTCGATAAGGACTTTGACAAAATTGGATTACATGTGTGGAAAATAGTAGTATATGTGTGGAGAAAGAAACATGGATTTACCGGAGAGGACATTCGTGTAATCGTTGAATATTGGGATGAGGACTTATCAAACAGATTTGATCTTTTTAACATTGATTTTGACTTCCAATATAATAATCCCGGAATGGTATGAGTGTGTTTGGAGAAAATATAGTTAACGAGATACCCGTGGTGGAGAAGGTTCGATTTGCTATAGGGGAAGTGCTCGATGAGGTGACTGATTTGGTGAATAATCATTTTGAGGATTGTCAATTAAATATAGTGGGGGTTGGTAGATATCAAACTCTTCTCCCTCCGGATACCACGATGGCATTTATAAAGGAATCTAATGATGCCTTAAAGGAATTGTGTAGAAGTGACTTTGGATATAAGTATGGATTACTCATAGTGAAACCAGTTACACTCGAAACGATTGTCTCCGAATCAATAGACAAAAAAGACTCTACCATCACATATAAAGTGAAAGTCAAAGTGGATAGTTTTATAGATGAATCCACCATTCCATCCACGGGCACTGTTGTGATATACACGGATATGGATTTCTTCTATACAAAAACAATATATAATCAACCACACTGGCCATGAGTATATTTGACAAATCCCTTATACAACATAATTTGGAATATTTGCCCGATCCAATAGATAACACAAAATTTCAAATAGAGAGATACTTTAAAGCAGTAGCGATAAATTCTTATAAATATTTACGAAATCTCGGATTTTATGTAGATAAACATGAATACTTATGTAAATACATGGATGCCTTTATGGACAGTTTGACTACATCAGAATCACCAGCGATAGATTTCTGGAAAGGTCCTATGATGGATGTAACCTCTTATCATATAACAAAACTAAGAACAGTTTCTCAAAAAACAATAGGGCTAGAAATAAGTTATGGCGAAACTGGACATGTACAACATTACTTAGAGTTATGGGAAGACAATGAGTGTGTTTGATAAAGACATAATAAAAAATGAATCCGATATTGAATTAGAGAAGAAACGTCGGACTTTTATGGAATCTCTACTTAAAGCATCAAACAAAGTTAATAAATTAAGTAAAAAAGCCAATGGTGTGTATGTAGTTATGGGTCGATCAGATCTGGGAGAAGCGTTTGTCGGACAATATCCAAATAGCTAAAAAATCTTTAATAAACATTAAACAAATTGCATTTTTCATTATATTATTTAGAAGTTAGAGATGCCAATCTCTAATATTAACCAAATAAACGTTCAAATTAATTATGGCAGATTTTATTGATGAAGTAATGGGGTTCGATCCCTCAAATCTCGATGCGTTTAATGAACCCGATTCTCGTTCTTTTGACGCTAATGTTTACAAGACTAATCCCAAGGACACTAAATCAGAAAGCGGGAACTATTTGAGTAAAATCAGGATTTTGTATAATCCTGTAAATCCTAAAGACAGTATTGTACATCAGGCAACTTATTTCCTTAAGAGTGCTGATGGTGGTCTTCTTGTAAGAAGCCGTCTTGGTAATGGACCAGTCGATCCCGAGTTTAAGAACTGTCCTCTCTTCAAAACTTGGAAGAAACTGTGGTTCAGTGGTGTAGAATCTGAAAAGGAACGTGCTCGTTCTCTCTTTGACAAGACCGAAAGTGACTATGTTATCGTTCAGATTCTCGAAGACGAGAACAAGCCGGACCTTGTTGGTAAGTTCATGGCGATGAAGCTTCCCAAGGCCATTAAGTCCAAACTCGAGGCAAAGATGAAACCCTCAAAGGAATCTAAGAAATCCCCTTATCCTGCAATGGACTATGTTATTGGTCTTGAATTGAATATGGAGGTTGTTCCCGGTCCAGATGATCCTGCACATCCTGAGAGGAAGCAGCGTGAGATCTCTTATGACCTCTGTGAGTTTGGTGACTATGCTCCTATCATTAAGACAGACGGTACACCTCTCTTTGATGAAGAGCAGCTCGAGTTGATCGACTCTTATGTCACCGCTATCAAGGATAGCACCGGGGCCAAGACTGAAGCAAAGCGTAAGGCTGCAGCAAATCAGCTTGAAGCTCTCCGTCCTCAGCTCCGTCCTCTTTATGAGATTGCTTTCAACTATGTGAAGGAAAATGCCTTCGATATCCGCGAGGATCAGGGTTGGAAGGAATGGGATGAACAGACCACCAAGAGAGTTAATCAGTGGATTGAGATCGTTCTCGATGGTAAGAACCCTGAGAACATCACTTACGAGGATTTCATCGCTGAGAAGAAAAAGAAGGAAGAGGGAAAGAACGGAGCCAATGGAGCACCCGCTCCAGCAGCTCCCGAAGCACCTGCAGATGATCCTGATCCAGTAGGAGATTTTGGTACTGGTGCGGACGACCTTCCTTTTTAAAAAACTCTTTTAAATTGATTCAAAAAAGAAAGATGATTAAATGGTCATCTTTCTTTTTTCTTTTTATTATACGCGGTTTTTGATAGCATTATGAAGAGATTAAATATTTGAAGGATATTTGATAAATAAAATCATGAGCATATTTACAAAAGATATAGTAAGTGATAGTGATAGTGTTGTTCTTAAGGAATATAGCATAGCGTATGATATTGACTCGCATACAGACTACTTATATGAGAAAGACCATGGAATGTATCCGCGTAAGACTTTCGTTCATGGGCAGTGTTTGTGGAATGCGTATGTTAATGAGGCAATGGGGGAGGTTCTTAATTTTGGAGATGATGTGAGGGAATCCATTAACGAAGGGGACTTTTTACTTTATATTAAGGATTCTTCTCTGACTAACAAATTAGAATTTAGAGGAGAGACATGGTACGAAAAAAGATATCTTTGGCTTGTATTTGAAGCATATAACGAACACGTATTGGAAAAACACATGAGGGCGAGATGTGAAAAACGCCAAAAGATATAGGATATTGGTATGAGTATATTTAATAAAGTAGAAGACCTGCGTGAACTTGATGATCATATTATCGAGAAATATTATGGTGTATCATATGACCAGGTGGCGGGCAAACAGATTAAAAAATGTTTGTATATAAAGAGAGATAAGATTCGGGATGAAATCTCTCCTCTGTATGAAAACACATATTATTATCCTGAATGGATTTTTCAGATTTGTATGAGAAAGAGTTTAGCCACAGCCAAAGAAATCGCCAAGTTAGCATCTGGAAAAACTCGAGTGACTATAGAGGTGAGCAAATTTGAAGTGAGTAATATGAGAGTGCGTTTCAACAAGATGGTAGATGGGTGTGGTGTTTTTAAGTATAAAGGCGACACGTATATTAATTTTGATATGCGTGACAGATCAACAGACGGATTATTGGTTCGTGTAGAAAATATGATATATGACTATATAACAAAAGAAACATACAATAGTAGATTTTTCAGAAAAAGATGAGCATATTCAACCAAAATACTATTGAAAAGTCTGGTGATTGGGCAGTCGAGCAACTCTATAATGTAGATAGTTACCCTTGTAAAGTCTGTGGAAAACCGCATTGTGTGATGAGAAAATCGGATGGTCGACCTTATTATACAGTATATTATTTATTCGAACAGTACCTGCTGGGTTGTGATAAGCTCGATAGATTTGCTGGTGTGATTGGTTTTACACCTCCTCACCATGATAGGAAAGATTTTATTCATTTGGTGAAAGAAAAATGTGAAGATAAAGTGTTGTATAAGAATAACTATTACTATAGTATAGATTGGTTTAAAACCAATATATCTCATAGAATTGCTGATTATTATTTCACGATTTGAAACTATGAAATTGAGCATAAAATAATTAAATATTTTAGAGTTTTTGGTATTTATATTTATAAATTATTTTTGATATGAGTGTATTTGATAATCACCTCGAAAGGAATACCCTGAACAAGGAATCAGACAAATTGATTCTTGCAAATTACAGAATCTCTAACAGTGGATCTACTCTCATTCCTAAACAAGGAACATTCGCTGTTTCAAAAAAGGACAAACGATCTATTGGAATGAAGAAAACCTCGAAGATTCCCGCAGGAACCTTTAAAGAGGAACATAGTATATTCCGATCGATGTATGGGAAGCTCTGTGGGGAAGACGGTACTCACACATATCCTATTTTTGAAGAAGTGATTCGGGATATGAGCCTGCCTTGCCTGATTTATAACTCAAAGAGATATTATCAAGTAAATCGCGAAGTAAAGAGAACTATCTATATTGCTGTATATAATAGAATTAATAATCGATAAATATATGATGGATAATCGCAACGAACAGTTAGAACAAGCAAAACGACTTTTATCACAGGATATTAGTGAGGAGGCTAAAATGGTTCTTCTTACTCAATTCCCTGAACTGAAAGAGTATGAAAAGAAATAGTTTGTTTTTGTTGATAATGATTTTGATCGGGTGTGTGGTTTGTTCTTAAGAATAAGTCATACAATCCTGATTTATACTGTTCAAGAGAGTTCACCGATAAATTATACTCACTATGTTTACTAAAGAAGAGAGATCAACATTTCCATATTGGTTTGCTCATTGGTGTGCATTCCAGATGACCGCTCTCAATCACCATATGTGGAAACCCAAGTATCTGTTACATGATATTGAAAAGCCATGGATGAGATTATTTATGCCATACGAAAAGGTTCAAAGATGGCATCGTTTTCATCATAAACATCATCCGGAGTGGTTAGAAGCAAAATTACAATCAACCGTTAATTATTACGATATCATAGATTATATTTCGAGGTTCAACTATCAAGAAATGATCATTGATTGGGAGTGCTCGCGATTTACTAAGAAGGCATCTCCATTGACTGCTCGACAGGAACTGGAAGGATTTTTTAATGAAACGAGATCATCTAAATATCCTGAATTAACTCGTTATAAGGAAATTTTTATAGAAAATTGTATAGATGTAATAAACAAATACGAATTTGAATGAATACAGACTTTATTAAATTTGCAACATCTAACTGTGGTGTTAACTCTAATGGAGTTAGCAGGTGGATAAGTAGTATTAATAATACTCCACCCACAATTATTGAAGAAAGAAAACAAAACGTCGCATCTACGGATATATTTTCTCGATTGATGGTCGATAGAATTATATTCCTAGGATCGGCTATAGATGATGATGTAGCTAATATTATCCAAGCACAATTGCTTTATCTATCTTCCACCGGAGAAGGTGATATCTCGATGTACCTGAACACTCCCGGAGGATATGTAACATCAGGACTGGCTATCTACGACACCATGCAGATGATTGAATGTGATGTCCGGACAGTATGTACGGGGATGGCTGCGAGTATGGGTGCCGTACTTCTTTGTGGTGGTGCGACTGGGAAACGCTCCGCTCTACCACATTCAAGCATTATGATTCATCAGCCGCTTGGAGGAGCCCATGGGACCGCAAGTGATATATTGATCGAAGCTGCAGAGATAGAGAAGTGTAGAAGGGAATTGCTCACTATTATTTCTAACCACACCGGACAACCTTATAAGAAGGTGCTCAAGGATGCGGATCGAGATTATTGGATGACAGCCGATGAAGCCTTGAAGTACGGGATGATAGATTCTATATTAATGAAAAAAGAGAGATGTTAATCTCTCTTTTTTAATTTTGCATAAACGACATATTCACTTTCTCTACATTTTAATTTAAACGTAACAAGTCTCGGAAAATCTTTCATATCACCGATTCCTTGCATAGGGAAAACCTGTATATTGTTGCAGTAATGATCTAAGTGTCTGTGTGTGGTGTCGCGGGTTTCTTTTATAAACTCATTAAGTTTATTTGATATCTCCCCTATATTCTCACAACACATTATCACCCACGTTAAGATCACAGCGGCATAATTTTCTATATATAACTCAGGCTGGTCAACACCATTTAATCCTTGTTGATAAGATGAAGCATGTGGAGATAGAAATTTTTTCCATTTTGGAGATGTTATAAGCTTTTGAATTTTCTGCGCAGAAAATGTTCGATTGAAACAAAGATCTATTTCAGGATAATCATTTATATCCGAAGACTGCCATCCTTCTAATTCTAGGAAATCTCCAAATGTAATTGATTTTTTAACATTATCGTCAAAGAGCGACTCCGAAAGAGACTTGATTTTCTTTTTCTTTCTTTTTCTTTCTTTTTCTACCTCAGACTTTGCAGTTTTCTCTACTCCTCCAACAGGTTCAGAAAGAGTATCAGGACTGGTCTCTCCAGGGTTACCCATACCCATAGTATTAGCAGGAGTTGAACAACCCTCGCCACATTCAAGATATATCCGTAATGTCTTCATATTAATCTAACAATATTCCATCAATTATATTTTTCACCCATTCCTTATTAGTAATAACAGAGTATGAACAATTCGGTGTGTAAAACGCCGCGACTTTACCTTTCCATGTTGGTTTTTTATCAACGCCATCAAGGTTGTTGGTTTCCCAGGCATAACTTTTTCCACCCCGATAGTCTTGTAATGTCGCCTCGAATGTCCTTACGTCGTCTTCCTGTGGACTATGTGGTATCACGAGTTGGTATATGAAATTATATTTGCATGGATAGCTGATATCAGTTAATCCCTTTAGTCCATCTCTTCTTTGTATTATTATGTTTTCGGTTAAATCAATTGGATTCTTCCTCAGTTGATCTGCATTACAAACAGTTCCGCTTTCAAATAGTTGATCAAATAGATCATTTCTCATTTGTGGTTCCAATTTCTCAAGAGCATAACTACTGAAGTCATTCATATATTTTTCTATGGATAACTTCTTGGATGTCAAATCCTTATCAAATAATGATTCTTTTAAGCTCTTCATTTTCCGCTCATGATTTTAATTAAATCTTTACTCAAACCTTCTGGGATTACATAAAATGTTCGCACATTAGAACCAATAAAGAAATTCCTCATACAATCTACCTTTTTATCCCAATCTTTAAATCTATCAAGATCTCTCCATGGACCATTACACCAAGACCAATTCTTTGTTTTCTTTTCTATAAAAGAATACATAGATTCAATACCCCAATTAGGGATATCCCTGCTATATGCAAATATATAATTTCCCACTTCTGCTCCACTAAACGTTGGTATAATAACGACGTGTTTTAAAAGATCTACCGGGTGTTTTTTAAGTTCGTCATATGTATACACATCACACACACTCATAATTGAATGGATTTTCTGTTTAATCTCTTGTGATGTCAATTTCGCAATGTCTTTGTTACGAAATTGTTTAATTTCTTTTTCTATAGGTAACTTACTAGTAGTCAATTCATCATCAAAAAGACTTTCCTTTAATGTTCTCATTTGTCATACAATAATTTTTTTACAGTGGGGTCAAGACCCTTTGGGCATCCATAAAATGACAACACTTGCTCTCCGTTGTCATAGTAGCCAACAGCCCATGTATCAAGTTGATTGAGTTTATCAAACCAATATCCTGTGTTTTTAAGTATATTTTTGAGAAACTCTGGAATCTTACCCTTACATATTTTGAATTTACATCCACAATCATCTTCTACAGCACGACTAAAGAAATCACCCAACCATGCATTTGCCTCATCAATCTCCTCATCAGTCATCTCATCTCCAGCTTCTTCAAAATCACTATCTTCAACATCAAACCAAGTGCAAGCTTTCTGCTTCTCAAACTGATAACGGAGTGCTGCCATAATATAGTCCATCTCCTTCTCGTATTCGTGATATGTAGTTATAAACCACTCAGGTACATGTTCCTGCGGATTCATCATAATACCCATCATGATTTTAAACATATCAGCACGAGTTTCGAGACGCTTACATACGCTTTTGAAATCGCTGAAGTCTATAGGGTCTTTTTCAACTATGTTTCGATCAAATAAACTCTCGCTTAAACTTTTCATTAACTACTCAATTCTTTTAATCTCTTTTTAAGAGTGTCTTTTATTTTCTTATCGGTTATAATAATACATTCATCATATCCCATATTTCCGAGTCTTTCAAGTAGTTCCTGTGAACCAAAATCACTATTTATAGTCCAACCAACATTAATATCGTCTTCAAGCCACATATGCCATCTTATTTGATATCGTGTGAGATATCCGGTGTTTCTTCCATAAGGCCATATCACCGTGTAATTATCCAGCTGATCATAGTTTTTTCTAGCGAGCATGACCCAGTCATTCTTTCGGATTGCTTTTAAGAACTCTTCTCTCTTACTTCCCATACTATAAAACCCATATCTCTTGCCACCGATGGTAAACAAAGTATCAAGTGCTTCCTCAGTGGTGTTTGTAGAATATTTTTCTACATCTAAATGATCGATGACTCCTTCTAATGGATCTTTAGATATGTTATTTCCAAAAAGACTTTCTATTAGTGTTTTCATTATTCATATAATAGTTTTTTTACGACCGGATCGAGTCCACGCGGACAACCATAAAACACTAATATCTGCTCACCCGAATTGTAATACTCCAGACCCCAATCTGTAATGCTATTGAATTTTGTTACCGGATATCCTAATGACTTGAGAATCCAAACTATAATCTTTGGGATCCTTCCGCGACCTACCTTAAAGTGAGCTCCACGTTCATTACAAAAACAACCGGCGAAGTATTTATCCAATTCATCAGTACGATAATCGATTTCATCTTCATCCATTCCATCACCTATCTCTTCGAACTCACTCCCATCGATTTCAACCCAAGTATCAAAATTTTGTTTATTAAAACATTTTTGAAGCGATTGAATTATGTAATCAAATCCAATCTGATGTTCAAGATAAGTCTCATACATCCACTCTGGTAGATCTTTTTCTGGATTTGGTGTATGCATAAAAGAATGAATTATCAAAAATATATTACTTTTGATTTCGGGATCTTTTGTTTTAAACCAAGACCAGTCTATGGGGGATTTTTCGATAAGATCTTTATCAAATACTCCTTCTAATATTTCTTTTAATTGTTTCATTTCACTTCTTCTATATTCATATTTGGATGATTCTCTCCTATCCTGATAAACTTTCCTCCATCAGTATACACATCCCATACAATCTCCCCATGATACATACTCCAGCCTTTCACAATTCCCACCACATCTATATTAAGAAGACAGTTACATTTAAAATGTAACTTCTTTCCCACAAGGCAGTCTGCCATATATGATTTGATAGGAGTCATATTAGTTAATATTAAATAAATTAAGTATTTTTTTATCAAGACCACGAGGAAATCCCAAAATCATGATAGTGTCTTCATTCGTAAGAAAGATCCCTCCATTTAGTTTATTCGGGGATGCTATAGGAAGATTCAATTCTTGTAGTAAGATAGTGACATTACTATTCTTCGGAAGATCTCCTTTAAACCACACCTTACTGATCCCGTCCTTCACCTCAGAGGCTTTGTGTACTATCTCATAAATAGCATCATTCATAGAGTCTTCAAATGCATTATAGTCAGGGAAACAATTTTGTATAGAATCATTATCTTCATACATATCGAAGTTTATCATATCCCAAGTATATTTTTTCTTTCCCATTACCCTCTCTGCGGCGCTATTAATAATTTTCAATAGTTCATCAACAAAAGGTCGGTAAGTCTCCCATTCATCATTCATGAAATCATTCAACCAATCTTCTTCTCCGCTCTCCCAGTAATAAAATATATACCAAAGAGTGTTTGGTTGATTGAGCCAGTGTTTAAATTCGGGATTGTCGAAAAGGTCTTTTTCGACCAACTTATCATCAAATAGACTTTCTATGAGGGGCTTCATACAATTATTTCTTTACAAATGTTAATTTTATCGAGTTTGGATGAGACGCTAACATATTATCAGTCAAAATAAAATCATACTTGCTTCCGATCTCTCTTACTCTTATATATAAATTCTTTTCAAAAGCCGGCCTTAAGTATTTACCAAGATATTCATCAATTACCCTTTTCTTTCCAAGTTCGGGTTTATTCATCGCTGATTTTTTAATATATAAAAATAAATCCATCGGCATATTGAGAATCATGTTTATGAACATTTCAATCTCAACATATTGACTCCAATATTCAACAAATGAGTTGTTAGTATCGACTTTTAAATCAAAATTTTCCTTCCTAAGTTTTCTAATATCGAAAATTTGTATCATTCGATTATAATCATTAGATATCATATTTTCGTGAGACGCAGAGGACAATTCATATAACTCCCCTAGTTTTACATCAGAGTTTTTTACAATGTCTTTATCAAATAAGCTTTCTTGTAGGGTTTTCATTAGTCATTGAAATGTTCATTTGAATAACTGAGAGTAATGTCATAGACATCATCGAGAGTGTCTATGAAGCATTTTTCGATATATATATTGTTTTTCCTGGAGTACTCTTGAATAATCTTACCGATTTTGATAAATTCATCACTCAATCCCCAACCATTCTTTCCAAAGGATATTTTTAACACCCCTTTTTCCTTATCATCATCTACGCTAATATCAGACGGAAGAGTATTAGCGTCTCTTTCTAGTATATATTGTACAATATCTTTCATATACTAAATAATCACACAATTATTAGTATTTTTAATCATGAATCACTATATTACAGCATTTGATATTGAGTCGACTGGACTCTCACAAATAGAAGATTATACAATTCAACTTTCTGCTATTCGATTTCGGAAAGATACTTTTGAAATAGTCAAAGAATTCAATCATTACATCAAACCAATACGCAATTATGAGATCAAACCTGGTGCTTTTGAGGCTCATGGCTTGACCAAAGAGTTTATTGAAGAGAACGGAGTGCCTCTCAAAGACGTGGCCGGGGAGTTTATAGAGATGTTCGATGACGCAGATGTCCTTACATTCAACGGTAATCGCTTCGATGTTAATATGATATACAAGGATCTCCTTATGATTGGAATAGAATTCCCGCTGGAAGGTAAGGTCTTCTATGATAGCTATGGTATGGAGGTACGTCTCAATCCTCGTAATCTCTCTACAGTATATTTTAATTATACAGGAAGGTGTTTTGAAGATGCTCATAATAGTCTTGCGGACGTTCGAGCAACTATCGAAGTATTCAAACATCAACTCGAAGTTATCAAAGAGGATAATGAATCCGGAGAGGAGGTTGATGATTGGACAGAAAACCATCTCTATTCTCCAGAAGGATCAATTCGTAATGCTGGAGGTCCAGGAGAACCAGAGAGAATTGTATTTAATATTGGTAAATACAAAGACCAGGAGTTTATGGCTGTGTGTAAGAATGATCCTGGTTATATCCAATGGTTCCGAGATAAAGTCGCTAGTCCATATACCTGGAGAAAGCTGACTAAGTATTATAAAGAACATCGTAATGAATAAATGGAGTGATGTAGAATTAATGCCTACTAAACCAAAACCAAAGAAGAAAAAAGAAATTGATTGGTTGGAAGAATGCGAAAAAATAAAGAAGGCATGCGAAATCAAAACAAAAGTTCCAATAGTATTATATTATCGTCGCGCCCCCATAATAAGTAACAAAACAGAAACACTCAATGAATAAAGAGGACAAACTTAAAATCGCCAAATATGACCTTAAAGTAGCTAAACAAACTGCTGGAAGGAAAAAGATGGACCCAAAAAAGAAACGAGAGTGGAAACTCAAACTCAAAAAAGCAGAAAGAGATGTCAAAAAATTGTCAAAATAAAGAATATTATGAGATTGGAATTTTTCTATTTCTCAGAAACGTATTGTAAAAGAATACGTTACAGAACTTCATATTGTTGAGGGAGAAGCGGTTCATACTCTATTAATGAAATTCCTATATCGGGAAAATCCAGGGAATGTAATGGTTTTGTTAAATAAAAAGAATGGTAATCTTCCTAATGATAATAGGGATGTTATAAAAATCAACATTCCTTCTAAGCCAGTCTTTAAATATAACAGATAACTTCTATATATTATTACAATAACAGATATAAGTTTAACCTTTTAAATTCAAGTAAAATTGAAAAATTCTAAATTAAATGCTTCTGTCCCTGGTGATCAGTTCCAGTGGCCGGAGTTCGCGGATGACAAACACCGCATTAAAGTCTATTCAGATCGATTCAAGAACAAGACAGTAGTAGAAGCGTTTCAGGAGGTCTATGGAGTAGACCTGACGGGTGTGTCTGATCGCGCTAATGAACTCCCTCGCGAGTTCCGAGTGGGGGATATTGTCAGAACCAGGCTTTCAAATGTCTCGAAAGAATCTGTTAAGTTCGATGACGTTAACTACAAGGGTACTGTAGTGTGCGCAGTCAATCTTTACAAGTACTACAAGCTCCGTGGTGGTTCTCAGGAGACAATTGACGCAGTGGTCACCGATGTTAAGAAGGACCGCATTGCCCTTGATCCCATCAAACCTATGACGGAGGAGTGGATCAACGACACAGTTTCCAACCCAGTTCTCCAGAATGTCCTTGGAGATCCTCGAACCATCAAAGTAAAGAACCTGCAGCTGACCGCTGGTGGATTCACTGGCAAGGCTGTCATTCCAACCACATCTTCGTTTGTTGGCGAAGAGTATACAGTGGATGCATTCATCCCCGGTTCTCAGATTGTTCTCAACATCACAGATGACTTCGAACAGTTCGTTGGTAAGGATGTGGACGTGTTTGTCCTTAATTACATCCAGAAGGGAGATGGAATGTCTCTGATTTGCTCTCGCAAGGCTTATCTTACTTTCCTTGGGAACGAAACAATGATTGAAATGTTCAATCGTTGGTGTGAGAACTCTCCTAAGTGGGAGAAGTACTCCAAGACCATCCACGGTGGCAAGGTCACCGGAGTGATCAACTCCAGTAAGAAATGCGGAGTCTTTGTAGA
>ODAI012104285.1_pt1 | contig 101670 bp, 91 predicted proteins | sample 1539321 | NCBI WGS metagenome assembly ODAI01 (sample SAMN02144231, study PRJEB22623) | gut metagenome | biome: sheep rumen | host: Ovis aries | place: New Zealand
CCCGAGAGTGGTGATTAACTCCACATCCTTCCGTCAGCATGACATCTGAGCCTTTATGCGCAATATTATGCTCAGCCGCTATTATATCTATCCCCCGTTCCAACGGATTCCAACCGTATACCAGTAATCACATCTGGCATTAGCGTACCCCGGCTGCGATTCGAACGCAGGACCCACAGCTTAGACATGATATTCAGATTTGAACTGAAGCCCTCCGACTTTTCAAAATGCGGAATACATGCTTTCCCATTACACCATATCATGTTTTGGTTTTTCGGAATCCCAATAACCGTATGAAGGCTGTTGCTCTATCCAACTGAGCTACCGAGGCATATTGGTCTCATATTCAGGATTACAGTATTCTGTCTTTATGCCCGCTTTCATACTCGGTGATTCAACCAATATCACCTTTCTTACCGGCGACCCGAGTTACTACCTCGGCGGCAACATCACCCACAACTTAATGTCGGGCATCGGTCCTTAATTCCCAAGGAAAACTATCTCTGGTCCTGAACGTTTATTTTCAATGAACTGTTATTGTATATTATTTTTGTACCTCTGGAGGGATTCGAACCCACAACCTGAAATCCTTAGAAGGGACCTATGCAATATTTTCCATTACACCTCAGAGGCATATAATGATAACCGTAGTTGGGTTTGTCCAAGTACCTTTATCTGCCATATTCTCAAGAGCCCAACCTTGTGGCATTGATTATGTACATGCAGTTATCATTTGTGGCGGTAACCGGATTCGAACCGATATCTAGTGGTTCAAAGCCACCAATACTCAACCCTTGTACTATACCGCTATTTCAATGAACTAATATAGCCATTTGTTTTCGAGGACATAGAACAACGTTATAACTGCTCCAGTGAGTATAATCCAAAGCGTCCAAAACACGATTGGAATACTCAATATTTTCCTCTCAGCACTTTCAATCCGGTCTTCAATGAGCACATTCCTGGTGAACTTCAAATCATTATAAGATTTTCCATCCGCAACACCGGTCATAAGCCCTTCTACCGCAACTGGGGTCGTATAATACACATACCTTACGTTGCTTCCCCAGAATTTCTTGTTATAAATCGTCGTATCTTTTTCGCTGTCCCTTCTGTATCTAATCTCCTTCTTCGTAAAGTTTTCTCCGAGAAAATTGTAATCTGCGGTTTCAAACTCTTCCCTTCCTTTCACATCCCAACTCCAATATGTCCTGGTGTGTGTCCTTACGTGCCCCTTTCCATCTGTGGTTGTATATACCTGTGTGTGCATCGTATATACTTCCTTTACCTTCTCAATGTAAGAGAATTGTCCAGGGATATCAGGGATTGTTATCGTGTCGTTCGCAACAAGCGGTCCCTCAGCCAAAAACATACCGGCATTCGTTCTCTTGATATACCCGAACTTGTCAGAGTCCTTCGCTTGGACGGCTGACACGGTTTCAAGTGCGTTTTTTGTCAAAGAACTCACAATCGGGTTTGAAATCCACACTCCAAGTCCAATCATTATAGCCAGGATAATGGTACTGAAGAGTATTTCCCGCTTAGTTACTTCCATTTCTATCCTCTGTTAAAAATATCGGTTGGTGCATCTACTGAGGTGTTTTCAAATTCAAGCCTCTCATAGTCCTTTACTTCATATCCACGCATCGACAAAATCTGCTTGGATGGAAACTGGCGGACATATCGCTTGTAATCTGTCACATTCCTGTTGTAAAACTTTCGCATCTCTGAAATCTTATTCTCAGTAATCGCCAGTTCATTCATAAGTTCCTGGTAATTCTTCTGCGACTTCAAATCCGGATAAGCCTCTGCAACGGCGGCAATCATAGTTTTAATCTCATCGACATCCTTGGCGGTTCCGGCAGAGCGAGCAGCAACAACATCCTTCAAGGTATTGTATTCATGCTCATCATACTGCTTTACGCAATCAACGAGGTTCGGAATAAGGTCAAAACGACGCTTCTCTTCCACTCTGATGTCTCCTGCGGTGTTCTCGATGGCCTCTTCATAAGTGATAGCCCGGTTTTCAACACCCATTACAATGAACAGTCCGGTAAGGACAACCGCAACAACAGCTGCAACCAAAATCAAAATCTTTTTCATCACAAACTTTTTTTAAATTTTACTTCGTACCCCGGAGAAGATTCGAACTTCCAACCGTCACCTTAGGGGGGTGCTGCACTTCCAATTATGCTACCAGGGCATTTCGTTTAACAATGCAAATATACAAACTTTTTTTTAATTTCGTTCTTTCTTGGCGCTTTTGTGTAAAATAAAAACCTCCGGAATCTGGGTTTTCTTGGAACTTTAAGATTCGGAGGTTGAAGAAAGAATGTATGTTGTGGTTAAAAACCTATGTGCTATTCATCTACTTCTATCATTTCTTCTGCCCTCCTGGTTCCGAGGATATTTGCCCAACTTTCAACTGTGGACGCACCAAACCTACCGAAGTCATGTCTTGAATCGGCTGGTTGATAATTTTTATATGAGCGCTTCTGCATCATTGAAAGTTGATTTTATCCTATTTCTAATACTAAATATATACAAATAACAAAAAAGTTCAATATTTATTCAAACTTTTTCATATTTTTTGAACTGTACCCGGAATTCAACCGGAAAATAGCCAAAATCGCTGTACAGTTTCTGGGTATATGGGCAATTCACCCACCTCCACCACCTGGTTATACGTCCAGGAACGGAATCCTAACCACCCACGTTGTTTAAAGATGTGTGGGACATCAAATTCATTGCAAATATACAAAAAATTTCTGAAAAGAAAAAAAAACTTATTGAAATTTTCCTTGCTGAAACAGATTTTTCAAAAGAGAAACGTATGCATAGAACCCGGCTGACGTTGATGATGCATAGATTGGTTTATATACGTCATCGTGCACGTCGAATAGGCCCCACATTCCATTTTCACCCTTCTTATACTCGTAGTTCCTTCCGTATTTTTCTGCCGATTCATTAAGTTTAACTACCTCGGCCTTGATGTCGCTTTCGGTAATCATACTCTATTCTTTTCGTATTCAACATAAATATCATTGAAGATACTGTCTACCTTCCTTTTGGCGACGTTCTCATAAATCACACAAACGTCATCGTAGACAGTTTTCCACCATGAACCTTGTTTAGCACAGGAATCGCAGTTGTTCTTACCGAATCCAAGCCAGTCAACATCCCACCAGGCATAAACATCAATATTGTCGTTCATGATATTGATATGGGAATGGATACCATCGTTTGACAACTTCACATCCCACCCGGATTCTGGTTTCTTTACCTTGATTTTGATAATCCTGTCGTATCCGGACTTGTGATATTCAATGCACGTATTACCCTGGAAAAAGTAATATGTTTTCTTGGATATGATACTGCTGATTTTAGCCCCTTCCTCGTAGAAAAACGCGAGTTGGCCGTTGTCGCTGTATGTATCTATATTAGTAAGACCTTTGCAGGAATCTACGTTGATGAACAAATCCAATTTGGAACACTCTTCCTGGAGCTTAAACACCTTCTGAAAATCCAACTTGTGGCCAACCTTGTTCTGGTAACGCTCGTCTTTAATTTTCTTGGAAAAATTCATTTTACTTCTTTTTAGAGTTAAGACAAATACTTTTTAAGGTCTCTCCACTTCGTATCCCCATATGAACGGAAATACCACTTATCATCCTTGAACATATAGTCATAATCATTCTTGCAAGGTTTGTCCTCGTTGATTGACTCCGGCTTAATATCATCCCAGTTTTCACCGCTGCGAAGCGAATAAGGACTGAGTTTTCCACACATAGATGAAATGTCACCTACAAGAACCAGGTTAAGAGCCTTCTCATAAGTGTCGTAATCGTCCACGAGGGTTTCACCAACACCTCCTTCAGGATACCCATCCCAATGACTATAAATATAAAGGGCTTTTCCTCCATTGGGGTTAACAGTATCCCACATTCCATTTTCTACTTTAATCTGGTCCTCACCCCAATCATTTTCGTCGAATTCCTTGATGAGGTCAGGGTTGAATTTCAAATCTTTGTTCCGGTCTTCCTCCTTGAGGATTACACGGATATTGCATCTTGTACTCATACGTTGCAAAGATAATTAAAATTATTATAATATGTATTTTCTTGGCGCTTTTACTATTTATAATAGATAAAACAATATTGTTATGTGCAATTGCAAAAAATCTATCCAAAAGAGCAGTGGAGTAAAACAGGTTGCAAAACCTTCAAGCACTCCTGTCAAAAAGACGAGTTCTGTCAAGAGACCGTCTTCCGTCAAGAGAGTGGTTGTTAGAAGACCGCTCTAAGTAAAATTGAAAAGTCCCCGGGAAAACAACTCGAGGACTTTTTTATTTACTTGCGAAGGATAATCTTGTCGATGGCACCAAACTCAAGTGCTTCCTCGGGGGTCATCCAATTGTCACGGTCAAGGGCCTTCTGGATTTCTTCGACGGACTTACCGGTGTTTTCGGCGAGAATTCCCTGGAGGATATCGTTAGTACGCTCCATTTCCTTTACCGCAATACGGATATCAGAAATATTTCCACCAGCACCGGAACTCAGGTTATGGAAAAGAATGCTTGAATGAGGCATTGCGTAACGCTTTCCCTTGGTTCCGTTTGCGAGGATAAACGCACCCATCGAAGCGGCCATACCGACACATACGGTTGACACGTCGTTCTTGATAAAATCCATCGTATCTTTGATTGCCAGACCGGAAGTCACCACACCCCCAGGGGAATTGATATACATCTTGATTTCCTCCATCGGTTTCGTCGCCTGGAGCCAAAGAAGTTGGGAAACAATAACGTTCGCCATCTCATCGTTAAAAGCATCACCGAGGAAAATAATGTTATCCATCAGCAACTTCGAGAACACGTCCATAGCGGTGATGTTCCTCGTACGTTCCTCGATAATAGTGGGGTTGATGTATCCCTGGGAACGGCGGTAATCATCAAGTACCAGCGAAGAAACACCATTGCTCCTCGCAAAAAGTTCATAATCTTTAATCTCGTTCATATTATTTTATCAAATTATAGATTTGTTCAAGCACATTGTATGACAGGTCTTCAAACTTACATCTACGGATGGCATAGATATAATTCGCCTTCATATTCTCTTTCCTGACCTTTTCAATCATTTCTTCTGTTGCAGGATATGCGTAGGTAGGTGTCCATCTATCCCCACCCTTTTCCTTCCCGGAGAGGGTCATAAAAGTCATATCGTAGTTTCCGCAATCGACGACGAAACTGGCCTTATTCACCTTTTTCACCGTAGCTATGGAACGCCCACCGAAGTGACGGTTGATAACAACCTTGTCTCCAATTTTTACATTTTCAAACTCTGCCATATTTTTCTTTTTTGCAAATATAAGGTTTTTATTTTATTTTTTGTCGTCCTTGGCGCTATTAAGGAAAAATTCAGAAATGTTTTCTATCACATCTTTCTGGTATTTGGTGTGGGGTTCTGTTTTGATTTTTTCCTGTGCATCCTTTATTTTAGATTGAATACCGGAAAACATTTTCATCAAACGCTCTTCCTCTTCCGGAGAAAGCATTGCCTTGCCAGCATTATTTTTTATGTATTGGGCATAATCTGAATCACTATCGTATGGAGTGCCGTTAAGATTATGGTCCTTTTCCTCAAACTCGTCCTTACGCTTTGAATCGGCTATGGATTTTACTTTATCCTTTGCCGCTTGTTTTTCCTGTTCTCTCAGTAACTCAGCATCACATTTCCATTCCTCGGTTTTTATATCGAAGGTTTTATTGAGAAGCCTGATTTGTTTCCTTGTAAGGGTTTTCATGAACTTCTCGCTGATATCCATCTGGTAGTCTGAGTTCCGGTATGCCACTAGGAACAGGAGATTGCCATTGAGTTCTGGTTTCTTAAAAGGCCACATATTAGAACTTCTTTTGCTTCTTATTCTTCTTCAATTCCTTTTGACGTTGCTTCTCTTCCTCTTCCTCGTCACGGATTTGCTGAAGTGTAAGCTGTTCCAATTCTGCCATATCCACCGCCAGTTTCTCATATTTATGATACATTCCGAGTGGTACGGTGATAGTTGGTTCTCCACCGATTACGAGTTTGTCCTTCTCCGTGTCATAAGAAACCTTCGTAAGAGCGGCCTCCAGCCACATCCTTCTGGTCTTCTCATCAACGAGGTCAAAAGCCTTTTCATAAATCGCAACGATAACCAAGTCTTCGCGGTTTGTAAGGATTTCAGCAATTTCATTTGCCTTCTGCACCCTGACAACCTCATTTTTTGTCTTAAGAAGATTATATACCTGGAAATCAACGCCCATTCTGTCCAATCCGGTCTCTGAAACCGCTTCTTCAACGAGTTTTACATATTCCTCGCTTGCTGTACTAAGTGTCTTTGCCATACTTCTATTTATTATTAGATTATTTTCTTTACTTTGCAAATATACAGAAAAGATTTCAAAATAGAAAACATGGATACAGGTTCTACATTATATATAAGGATGCAGAAGTCGCTTGAGAGGAAGAAAAAGAAGAAAAGAAAGGAAGCGGCGGCTAAGGCGGCAAAGACCAGGAAAGAAAACGAACGTAAACGTAATGAAGAAGCTGGCCTTGGATATTTCACTGACAGGCAAATAAAAGGATATAAAAAGCACGGAGAAAGCCTGAAAAAAGAGTGGTTGAAAAACCGTGAGAAGAAACGCAAGGAAGGGTATAACGCTTACCTGAAAAGAAAACACGCCGAAATGAAGGAACGTGAGCGTGAAAAACAACGGGAAAAGAAAGCCGCTGAAAAACGCCGTGAAAAAGAGAAAGCGAAAGAGGCCAGGAAACAAGCGAGGATATCTGCCAAGAAAAAGGCCAGGAGGATTGAATGGGACAGGAAAAGGCTTCTAAAAAACCCTATCTGGATATACAATTTCAAGCCATATAAAGTATATATCGCAATGAACGGCCACTGTATGAAAAAAGGTAATCTTGGCTCATACAAAACATTGGAAGAGGCCCGTGGTAGGGTTAAAGAACTTCTCGTTGCCGAGGAAAACATCCTATTTGAAAAACAGAGTAAAACCTATGAGGATGGTACTATGAACGTCATTTATGAATATGTGATTTTCAAAGATGTGCGGGACGATGAACCACAACCAACGTACTTGAAAAACGAATATGGCAAATACGTCGAACACAATGTACAATACAACGGGAAAAACTACGAAATCATAGAGAAATGCAGGGCCAAAGTTGAGGACGATGTGTGGGTTTATGGTTATGACCCGCGAAATGACAGAAAAACGTTCGCCTGGGTGTTCGACAACGTACTGAATGAGGGTTTTTCTTCCGCTTACGATATGAAACGAATTTATCTATACCACAATAAAATCGTTTTCTGCAATGATGCCAATGAAATCGATATCGTTATATGCAAGACCGCCAGTGACACTGTAAGATTCTATAACGTGCTCCAAAAACATTGTAAAAAGGGGCCTTACCTGTTCATGGGTGCAGTAACAACAAAAAGTGCATTGTGTGAGTCGCTTGAAAAACTCCTTCTTGAAAAGACGGGATGGGATATAGGTAAATTAAGGAGAAACCAGCATAGATTCTAACAAAAAAGAGGGGCTTTACTGCTCCTCTTTTTCTTCTTCAACACACCTGAATCTTATGTTTCCAACATTTACAACCACTTCATCTGTCGGCTGCGGGGAACCATGTACAAGATTTCCGGCATTGTTTCTATAAAACAAATCTTCATTTATCTTTTGGAGAATTCCCTTACTGACCTTGAACTCAATTGTTACATTACTGAAATCATGTCCAGAATAGTTTTCTTCAAGCACGTTGGCCATTTCTATAAAATCATTCAACCTTGGTATCATAGACCCAGTGCTTTTTTCATCTTATTAAAAAATCTATTTCTCTTTTCCCTCCTGATATCTTTCTTTGACATCGTGTAAGGGTGTTTTGCTTCCTCCAATATCTTGTCACGGTTTTCCAGCAACGACTTGGCGAATCCGTCCTTGAACTTCTCCACCTCCATCATCTGGACTTTCCGCTCTTCTTTGGCAGTCCTTAATTCGTTTTTAACCTTTTCAGTCATTTAACAGCCTCTTTTTTGTCTTCTTATCTATAATCGGGGAAAGTTCAACATAGCCTTCTTCCTGGTCATACTCTGGTTCTTCTTCCTGCAACTGTCCCTTGGTAGTGATAGGCTCCTGTTCAAGCCATTCATCAAAAACATATAGCAACCATACAATACCAGTCGTAAAGCAACAATCAAGAATCATCGCCAACCACCATAGACCGGTTCCGGCAAGTATTATATTAAAAGGGGTGATGGCAACCGGGATTAAAAACCAGTTTATAACAGACACAATCCATCCAAAATTAGCCGGGAGACACATCATACACTTGAACAGGAGCCCGAAATGCTCAGAAATATTTTCCGACCATTCCCTTATTCTCTCAAATATCCTGAAAGGGCCACTACCGAAAGCAACCATATTGCAAAACCCGAAGGCTGCAAACACATATGCAATTATAATTAACCACGTCATTTCTCTTCTTCTTTAACCTCTTGTTTTTCAATGTTTTCAGGTTCTTCAACCTTTTTCTTAACAGTTTTCTTTTTCTTCACCTTGAATTCCAACGTCTTAAGAACAGACATATCTTCTTCAAGCACCAGTTGTTTGAGTTCCTTAATTTTTTCAGTGAGAAACTCCTTCTTTTCCTGGGCCTCCTCGTTCGCCTTGATGTTGAAATCAGCCGCATCAAATATGGCATCAAACCCAACTTCAATCGGTGCCCAAAAATAAAAACCAGTACCGGTATCATTCTTAACGACATTCACCCCGAATTTTTCCTTTATCAACCCACTGACACCCCAATCTTTCGGGAAAATCATCTCAAGGTAAATGAACTGTTTTCCGTTGTTGTCGTTACCGATATTCATTCCGGCGAACATCTTTCCCAATTTCGTTATTCTCTCCTGTACGCTCGCCATATTAAAGTAGTCCGGTAAATATTATTGTTATTATATATGAAATGGAAAGCCCAAGCCCAACAAGGCGGCCATCCGTCATATTAGGCTCCTCATTCTTAATCGCCAGGTAGAATTTGAAACATTCCCGGATAACGTTAAGAATTGAAAATACCAATATGAATAAAAGTATTTTTGTAATCATTGCTCTATGTTTCCTATAATATAAATACTATGTTTGTAAAAATCAAGTGCTAAAGAAAAAAGGTTGGTTATTCACCAGCCTTTTTATTCTTCTTGCCTATTTTCTTCCAGAACATCAGTTTCTTCCAATCAAACTTCGTGAAGAAATTAAGCGTTTTTAGTAATTTAGGAAATTTAGCACCTATGACCATTATAGCAAACACCAACAACACCCAGAAAAGTGTGGGATATTTTACTTTTTCCACAGTAACTTCATATGGTACAGGCACTTCCTTTGTATAAATACTATCACGATAAATGATACGTTCCTTATATTCAACCTTGGCCTTCATTTTTTCCTTGTTTTCTATGCTTCCACGGAGTGTATGTGTGTTTGTATCAACATAAGCCCTGGCCTTGGCTGCGGATGTTTCCAGTTCAAGCGTGTCATATACGGCAACCATATCTACCACCCTTTCAACGGGCAAATCCACGTACCTCAAACTGTCTACAATCCTCGTGCTGTCCTTATAGGTATACTGAACACGTGTTTCGGGCGTGACTGCCTTTTTTGAAACGCCGCACCCGAAAACCAATGTCATTAAAGTAAGTATGCAAATTACCCTTTTCATTATTTCACTGTAAGTAAGCCGTTAATCTTATACGAGGACATAATCCAACTCTCTACAAAATCATCCATCTCCGGGAGTTCAACGCCTTCAACATATGCAAAACTGAGTACTGCGTTAGGTGTCCCATCAGCGTCCATAAGTCTGAAACCTAGGTATTTAATTCCCAACGCTTTGGCTCTATAATATGCTGTGTAGTCAATGTCCTTAAGTTCTTCAACATCCCCATACCACATTTCATGTTGCCTCAAATAGGTTGAAATCGGATAAAGTGAAAGTCGCACATCATCAAACTGTTCTGCAATAGGAACAAGTCCTGGATTCATAGATTCGTAGTTAAGTGATGCAAAAATGAATGGGAGGCCATCGAGGTTATTCGTGTTATTGTGAAGTTCCCATACCGATACCCAGGATGCATTGTATTTTGAACGTAATGTATTCAATTCTGCCTGAATGAGCGGTGTGTTGTTCGTCCTCTTGTCCATTCTCTCGCTGTGCGTCTTTTCCCTGTATTCATCGTAAGATTTGAAAATCGTTTCCGGTTTGAAGGCGAAAAGTGCCATAAAAATGATAACGAATACGATAAGGATTCCCTGGAGCATTTTCTTCGCACTGTACTTGTTGAGCATCTCCATTACTTTGTTGACCCATTTCATGGCCTTGTCTACCTTATCGCCGTTGTTGCTCTGCTCTACCTGTTGTGGTTCTAATTTTGTTTCTTGTACTTCCTGTTCTTTGTCGAATTCCATGATATTTTTGAGTTTAATCTGTTATTTTCCTAATGTTGTTCAGCATGTCTTCGACATTCTTATTCTCATTAACCACGCTCCTGGAAGAACTCCTGCCATAGATATTGGAGGAATTATATCCCATAAGTTCTGCCATCCTGTCGAGTGCCTTATTAGTTTCTTTCAGATTTCTCTCATTTACTATCCTTCCTTCTGAAATATTGTGTTTCTCATCTACACACCATTCAACAAGATATTCACTATCGGTCGCATCTCTCACAATAAACCTATTCCCGTCGGTCTTGAACTCCTCTGGAATCTTCGTGAATATCTGTGATTCGTTTAAAAATTTGGTGTGGTGGTAAGTAAGTCTCTTGACCGGCCTCTTACTCTCATTGAAAGCCGTATGGACTTTACCGTAATCATCATCTTTTTCCTTTAATTTACTGGACACAAGACCGGATGTGCGGATATTCTCCCTATCCTTTGACATCTGCTCAACGGTATCCTTCTCATTCTCATAGAAATCGTCGCTGAAATCTCCGGACTTTTCAATCCCGTTGTCTTTCTCCAATTCAGACGTGTAACCCATGGCCTGAGCCTTGACCCTCTTTTTGAAAGCGTCATTGGGTTCATCATCATAGTCCAACCCGAGCATGGTCTTATTTCCCGATGCCCTTGGGTTCAGTTCTCTCTTTTCAGGTGTTTTTAAGCCACCATCATAATTTTTTGCGCGTTCTTCTGCGTTCTTGTAAGCCTCTTGAGCATTCTTTTTATCATCCCTCTCAACATTCGGTCCAAGTTTTGGCTTGAACTCGTTTTCTTGACTTTCCCTGATGATACGCCTAAGTTCGCCTACGCTGTAACTAATTTCGCCCATCTTATTATATGTTTATTTTTATTAAAATCCTAATTGCCCGTGGTTCCTAATATACCCCACATTTAATTTGAGACCCTGGACCATCGCTTCTTCTGCAAGTTTCATAAGTCTCTCTTTGTCCGGATTCTCACTTTTCTTTTCCTTTTCAATTTCCTCGTTTATCTGGCGTACTTTGTTCTCTACATCCGGATTAAACACACCAAGCACGCCATATGCATTGTTATACATTTTCTCTTCCGTATTCTACACCGGCTATAAAAGCCCTTTTCATATGTTCGTAACAATCGTCCCAACTTATATCAGGATAGTCCGGTGCATTATTTGATACCCATTGGTCGGCATATCCACCTGTTGGGTCTTCCTGGGACATCATACTGTTCATCCATTTCCTGGCCCCCTCTCTACCCTCCGGTGTGCCCATATCATAACCACCTTCCTCATTTAGGGTTCTATTCTTTAAACCAAGTTCATAAAAGTGCCGAGCGATGTCTTTGTTCGTATATGATGTTGGGTAATCTGACTGGTCGTAACTGTCCATCCAATCCTCAAACTCTTCCCAATATCTTTCAAACGCATCAGCCTCTGTATTGCCATCTTCCGTAAGTCTATCCATTCCTATGGCATTCTCTGCACTTCCACGTTTCTTGCCTTTATTGTGTTTCATCGTCGGGTCATCACTGTCAACGGGGAACGGGACATCATATTGGTAATTACCGGCGTTCATCGTTGTTGTAGCCTCATCCAAGGTATTCATCAGCGAATTGAACTGTTCCTCGGTCATGTAAATCGTACGCCTTTGCACAGGAGCGAACGGTTGAACAAACTGACCAGCACCATCACCGGCACAAGCGGTAGCCTCAAGTAATTCGCCATCCGGAACATTCTTCTCGAAAAGCGATATATGAAGTTTTTTCAGTTTATGCTCAAACCTGTACCCAGGGACCTTATAAGCAATTGAAAATGTTGGTTTTCCACTTCCATTCTCTCCTAGGCCGTCATCAACTTTCTCCTTACGTTCAATAACACCGGATGAAAGCAAGGTCTTCACGAAATCAGATTGTGACATACCTTTCTCCCTGAGGCAATTTAGTAAAAAATCATCAACTTTTGCCTGTGATGGTTTCGTTATCAACTGCTTCAGAAAATCCTTGGTGTGGGACTTGAACTCGCCGTATGTTACTTCTTCACACATTACTTCGTGATATTGTTCTGGTAGAAACTCTTCTGCTGCCAAAGAACCTGGAAAAGCTTGTCGAGGACGGCTGCGGTGATTTCCTTGATGTGTTTCTCGATATCCTTATCTTTCTTCACAATATCAACGACATCACTCTTCTTCAATTCCTCGGCGATGATGGACTTTAACTGGCTCTCTGTTATCAGTAGTTTCTGCATTATAACATAATTGTTTCTATCAACTTATAAATAGTTTTGTAAAAAGAAAAAACCGACATTTGACTGCCGGTTTTCATTCTACATTTTCTTTAATTTGTCGAGGCTTGCACCTTCTTTTTGCCATCCGTCGCGCCAGTTTAGGTAAAACCCGTGCAACTTGTTGAGGGTGGCCATATTAGATTCTGTCAATTGAAGTTTGTCAGCCCAGATATAGCACCCGTCTCCGGATTCGTCCTTAAGCACAAACTGCCACTTGATGTTCCTGATTTCGCCACTGAAAGTGAGGTTTCCGTTATCAGGAAAATAGATGAGCGGACTGTTTTCCGGATTATTAGGGTCACCGGTTGCGAATGATGCCCCACCGTCAACGGATGCCTTGAATTGTTCAATCTGATTTGAAAGAACACTCTGTCCGAATTTAGGGTCATCGGTTATGGCAATAGCCCCTTTGTTAGGTACTTGGTTGCTGGTATCCTCCTCTGTCATCATGTGGCGGATGGTATTCAGCATATTTCTGGTTTCATCTAATCTTTCTTTCATATCGTTTGTTTTTAATAGTCGTACATAACACCGCCCCAGGACCTGGAAAATTGCTCACTGTAATAGTTCTTCTCCTCTGTGTTGGTTGTAGAACTTCCGTGCTTTTCAACTTTCTTCTCCTCCTTCGGCTCGTCTTCACCTTCGTGTGTTATCTTCTTGGCCTTCACTCCATCCACACCGTTAAGGATATTAGTGATGTCATTTACCATATCCTTGTCTTCCTTGAAAAGAGGTTCCGGTGTTTCAAGTTCCTGATTTACTTCCGGCGTACAAGCCTCTGCGTCGTGGTCATCTGTAATCTCTTTCTCACATTCCTCAGTTTCCACAGCACTCTCTTTCGGCTTGATTTCCTTGTCATAATCAGTATAGTCAAAATCCGCATCATCCTGTGTTTCAACAGATTTCTCTCCCTGCTCCTCAGCCAAAACCTCATTATTTTCCTCATTCTGGCTGATTTTTACCTCGTCCTCAATTACCTCATTCACTCTATTTTCAGTCAATTCAAGTCCAGTCTCATCTGCCGGGGTCGTAGGAGTAGTCATATCAACTGCCTTCGGCTTAGCCTGTTTTGTAGCCTTCTTCGGGGCGTTCTTTGTCTTTTTCTCTGCCATATTATTCTCTCTTTATTTCTTATAAATATCTTGTACTTTAGTTTTCACCGCTGATTACATATTCCTTATAGATGTTCATCACGTCCTTGCTTCCTATGGCGTATGAGCGTAATTTCTTCAACCCGTCTTCCTTTATCTGCCTGACACGTTCCTTCGTAAGATTCAGCGTCTTCCCTATTTCCTCAAGTGTCTCACCGTCGTGTGATATCCCGAAATACCTGGTTATGATTTCCCTTTCACGTTCATTAAGGCTGCTGAACAACATTTCCAATGCCTGTTTCTGTTTCTTTACCCGTTCCGCCTCGCTGTCCCTGTCATTATCCACAAATCTGGTTATTAAATTGGGTGTATTGTCGGCTTCTATATAGTCCTCGTCAACACCGTCCTCTTGTTTCTCATAATCAAGCGGTAGGTCCTCACTGTCAATGCTGTTGCGTTTCTGGAGTGCTTCCATTATCGACTGGCGTATCCAATGGACGGAGTATGATATAAATTTCACGTCTTTCTTCGGGTCGAACTTGTAGTAGGCTTTCATCAGTCCGATATTCCCTTCCGCTACGAGGTCAGACATAGACAAACCCCTGCCCTTATATGAATTGGCCACGCTGACGACGAACTTGAGATTGGAATTAATCAATTTGTCCTTGGCCTCAGCATCTTCCGGATTTTTCTTTATCCTTCTCCATAATTTCATTTCATCCTGTTTGGTGAGGGGCTTGAATCCGCCGATATCTTTTAGGTATGCCCCAGTACTTTGTTCATAATCACTTACTTTAAACATTTGTTAAACATCTTGTTCCTTATCTTCCATAAGACCCTCTTCTATTAAATTGCGAGTTTCTTCATTTATTTTCTTTCTCAAAATCCTACTATATGTCCTTTTTCCGTGCCCGCCGCTTTGATGGCCAATCACATCATCTCCACGCCTGACACCATCAACGCCATATTTGTAAAACCTACCGTTCGGCTTGTTTTTAGGCCGTTCATTATCCTGGTAATCTTTTCTTTCCTTGGCCGTCACGCAATAAGTAGGAACCCTCAATGCTATTTTGTTGTGTTTTGTTTTTCCCATATCAATAATAGTAGTATCTCCATCCCATAAATCCTTTCATTGGAATCGGTTCTATCTTGTGGAACGGGCCTGAACGCTGTATGAAATTACCCTTCCAGTTCTTTCCTGTTGTCGTGCAGTCGAATTCCTTTCCCGTTTCATGGCCGACAACTTCCTGCCATCCTCTGATAAACCCGTCATAAACGACATAACACCTTTTAATATCATCTATGTCCTTCGGGATAGTTGGAACCTTGTAATTCATCACTTGGCTGTAATCTTCAACGGCCTTAAGTTCCTTTTCATAATCCTCCCACTTGATGGACTTCGGCACTGTTATTATAATGCCTTTGGTCTTGAACATCTTGTCTATTTCCTCACGTACAATCTCTGCAATACGAGGGTTTGTTATTATCGCACTCGGAGGGGTGTTTTTCAATTGCTCATACAGGATTTTGTTTGCTTCTTCCCACGAAGTGAATTTTAGATTAGCCCCCATATTCAATGACTTTTGATATATTATTCTCCTTCTTTACAACTATCGTCTGATTATGCCAGTCTTCCAAATTAAGGTGTGTGATATGGAAGATGAAATTATAATCTGGCAATATCCTGTCGTAAAGTTTCTTGATATTATCGTAATTTTCCTCAGCCACACCACCGAGAACTTCGTCAAGTAATATAAACGACGGCTTCGGCATTGTTGATATCTTACCGAGAACGGCCCTTAACGCAATTGACGCAGCGGTTTTTTCGTAACCCGAACCGGATGCAAGATTTCCAACCACACCATCACGGACTATGTTGAACGCCACATCATTGAAATCGTCTATCGTAACTTCAACATCGAAATCACAAACGTCTTCGAGCAACCTGGCCAATTCTGCGTTAATGAGTGGCAGTGCCTGGCGGAGAACCATCTTTCCAATTCCATCCTTGCCAACCATCTTCAAATAGATTTTCCAGTCACGTACTTTCTTATCCTCCGAAATAATGGTGGCAATCATCTCGTTCTTCTCGTCAATCAAGTTCTTGAAATCAGAAATATCTCTCTTGAGTTGTTCTATCTCCCTGATAACCACTGATTTCCTATTCTCTTTCTCCCTAATTGTTATGGTCATCGTATTTATCGACAAATCAATTTCATTGTTCTTGGCGATGATATTCCTGTTGTCCTCGAATTTCTTCTTAAGTTCTTTATTCTGTTTGTATTCGAGGCGGAGGTTCTTGATATTCGTGTCGATGGCCTCAACCTGGATTTCAAGGCGGTTTTTCTCGTTGTAAAGCGACCTCGCGGTTTCCATGTCACCAATCTCCTTTTCAAGGGCCTTTGATTTTTCTGAATTGGAAATTCCTTTCTTCGTGAGCGACTCTATTTTCTTCTTGTTCTCCTCGATTTTGGCGGTATTGTCAACGTTGTCCAGTTTCTTCCCGCACATAGGGCAGTATTCGCCTTTTTCAAGTTGTTTGTTAAGTTCCTTCAACGAGCGTATTTCCGTGCGGTATTCTGCCAGTTTGATGTCGATGTTGGACTTTTCCTTCACCTTTGCCTTGTAATCGTCCTCCGAGAAATCAATGTCGCCTATTTCCTCGATTCTCTTCTTCTTTTCTCCCAATTCAGCGGCTTTCTTCTTCCCTTCGACCGTGATGTTCTTCATCTTCGTCTCAACCGTCATCACGTCAATCTTAAGAAGTTCGCTGTCAACCGCCTGTTTCGATGAGATAAGCGTTTCCTTGGTCTTCGTCAGGTCCTCAATCTCCTTGTTCGTGTCGGTAAGTTCCTTCTCCCGCTTTTCCAGCCATGATTCACATTCTTTCTTCTTCCTCTCAAGTTCATCAACCTCGGTCTTCAACTCCTCACGGTTGTATTTGCTGGAAAGAAGGTTGGGAACAATCTCGTGATTCCACATATCCCTGGCCTTGGCATCCTTTTCCTCCAACGGAAGTAATCCAATCCACCTGGAAAGCAGTCGTCCTCTCTCAGTGTCCTTCAACGAAATAAGGGACTTGAGGTTGTCAGCGTTTGCGGAAATCACCATATCAAAATCCTTTTCGTTGCCAATCGCTTCCTTGATAACCTTGTTGGTCTCCGTACCTGTGTTCTCACCCATATTATCAACATCAGCAAGCTCGGTCTCCACTCCGTTGTTCACCTTGTAATAGGTAATCTTCTGTGTAACCTTGCTCTTATCCGTGCGTTTTTCGAGTTTTGGACGGCTTATAACCCTCTTGATAATATAATCGTACCCGTCGATGCCAAGACAGCCTTCTACGGTACATTCTGTGGCTTCCGGGAGGTATCTGTTGAACAACTTCGCCAGTACATCCGCTTTCTCAGACGATGCTTTACCGAAAAGGAGGAAATGCAGGAGGTCATAGGCCAACGTTGATTTGCCGCTCTGGTTCGCCGGTTCTCCCTTAAGATGAACAAGCCCATGAAGTTTCGTGAAGTCAATGTAGTTACCTTCCCCATATGAAAGGAAGTTATCCCATTTAATCCACTTCACGGTATACTTCTTGAACTTGTCATAAACCTCATAGTCAATAAGGGCGTTCAACTGATTATCAATATCGTTAATCGCATCAGCGTCAAAATCCTCGATTCCGTGGTCTGCCGCATATTGTACAAACATCATCTGCTGGAATTTCGGGTCTTGTATGTTGGTAATCAGTTCATTGGTAAGAGGCACGTCGGCACCATCAGCACGTTTTACCCTGAATTTCGGTTCAACGGTGATACTATCCTTCGATACCCCGTATTTCTTTGCCATCTTATGTGCTATTCCATCCGCTTTCTCACGTGAAAAATCAACCGGCTGAACATACCAGTCAATTACTATTTTCGCTTTCTTTCCTATTTCTGTCATAGATATTGTGTTCTTAATCTGGCCTTTTCTTTGGCTGTTAATTCTTTTGGCTTTTCCTCTACAATGGTCTCCGGCTTATCATGTTCTTCCTCCTTAATCGGCTCCGGCTCCGCTAAATAATTTTGCTTGAACTCTTCAGGTGTCTGTGCTTCCGTCATAACTCTTTTTACATCAACACTTTCCTGTTCGAACGTACCGTCTTTTTTAAGTGTTCCTGTCACTATTACCGATTCAATCTTCTCCTCTTGTTTCTTCTTGAAAAACGGTGGAGCGTCATCATATTTCTCAACCATAAAACTCTTTTTCAATAGGCCGTTGATGAATACGCTTACCGTCAGTTTATTCAGTTTGCAGTATTCCCGTATGTCTTTATAGAGGTCCTCGTTTATATTAACGTTAGGCATAACAATCATTTCTGCAAATATACAAAATTTCTTGCGATTTATTTACATTTCTTCGAAAAACGTGTATGTTAAGAGAAAAAAATGAATAATCCACGACTAATATTGGGCCTTGATGTAAGTACCGCATGTATAGGTGTTTCACTGGTCCTCGACGAAGATAACGGTGAGCAGCCAAAGGTAGTGCTACTGACCCACGTATCGCCTAAAATCAAGAAGACGGTGAAGGGGTTCGAGGCGTTGATTCAGAAAAAAGATATATTTGAAAATGAATTCCTTTCCGGGTTAAGCACTTGTGGAATCACCGACTGCATCATTGAGGAACCACTTGTATCATCAAATAACGCTAATACCGTGGCGACACTCCTGAGATTCAACGGGATGATTGGTGATGCCGTACACCGGGTCCTCAAGGTCATACCGTCCTTTATATCTTCCTACGATGCCAGGATGTATTCTTTTCCTGATTTGGTATCATTGAGGCGTTTCAACAAGAAGGGTGATGAATATCCGCTTTCACATATCAAGGCGGCCATCAAGAAAAACCACGCCGTGCTCTTCGGTGATTACCCATTCGACATCGACAAGAAGAACGTGATGATGAATAAAGTGCAGGATGTTTACCCTGATATCCCATGGGTGCTGGATAACAAGGGTGAGTTGAAAAAGGAAAATTACGATGCCTGTGACTCCCTTGTCTGTGTCCTGGCGTTCATAAATCTCTACAAACACGAAAACAAGGCTGAGCCACCTACTATCGTGGAAAGCATCATCGATAATTCAAATCCAGAAAACGAGGCGGAAATCACTTACATCACCTCCATATGGGATAAGAGATTCAGAAAGAAATTGATAATCCATAAAAAAGAAAACACCGAGGAGTGATTCCCCGGTGTTTATTGTTATGAAGCAGATTCCGGAACTATCGTCCAACCAGATGGAATACCACTTGTGTTTCTTTCAAACGGATAAGGATTATTTGCATTCCTATAAAATGTTCCGTTTGTTTTTGTTCCTGTAAGCCATCCGCCAAATGGAGTAAAAACCCCTTCTTCATAATCTTCAGCTGTCGCATAACATCTAACGGATGATAAAGAAGAGCACCCTTCAAACATTCTTGAATAACAGTCATCAACAACATGTGTATTCAACAGACCAGGGGCCGCTGTTAAACTAACACAGTTTTCGAACATTAGGCAGCAGCAGAATCCCATCGGATAACCAGCCCTATTAGCATCTGAAAATTTAAATCCATTAAGTTTGCTACCTGATGTAAAACTATGAACATTTACAGTTTTCAAATTACTACAGCCAGAAAACATTTGCCAAAAGTGGTCTGGATGTGATTCACCATCTGGCCCACAATTCAATGTCATGCCACTATCTGGAATATAAATTTTGATAGATTCAAGTGATGTGCACCCGGAAAACATTGAATTGCAACCATCGTCCCATACATTCATCAAACTCACTTCAGCATTCTTTATATTAGTACACCCGGCAAACATTCTATGAAATGCATATGGCTTAATTTCAATATTTCTTTTAACAATGTCTTTTATGTTTATCAATGATGTACAATTCTCAAACATAGACCGGCAAGAAGCGCTATCTACACTCCTGATTATAATCCTCGGTACATTCAAAAGATTTTCGCAGCCCTTAAACATTTCAGAACAAGAACCACTAGAAAGGTATAAATCTTCTTCAAAATGCCCACAAGAAACAAGCGATTCGCAACCATAAAACATTTTGCGGCAAGAGTTTACACCATAACTAGAGGCACCAATGAGTGGCCCAGTAACAAGCAAATTGCAATTGATGAACATACTGTCATAGCATTCTTCCGCAAGAGTGTATGCTGGAAGTGATGGCGCTATTTGGAGACTATAACAGTTACTGAACATGGACTTAAAGCAACTTTTTCCAAGTGTACCTACATTCATTCTTGGTGCAATTTTCAAAGATGTGCATTCATAAAACATCTCTAAACAACTACTTGTCAAAGCGGTATTTGCATCTATATCTCCAGCACTTGTTAAAGCGGTGCATTGATAAAACATTTCATAATAGCACATTTCTGGCAATGTTCGTGCTGGTAAATACGGTGATTCTTTAAGATAATAGCATTCCTGAAACATTCCAGCATAACAATTTGGTTTTAATACTGTTGCTGGTAATGCTGGTGCGGTGACAATTGTACATCCGCTAAAAAGATTTGCAAAACATGCACGATTTGGTATCTCATCAGGCATATCCAAACCAATCAATGACATAACATTTCCGCGAGCAGCAACATCTGAACCGTTTATATCAAAATTATACGTTCCTTCATTTGCTCCGGCAACGTTTGAAAAACCATTTGGGTTATCCCCATACATATACACTCTTTCTCCAGGATTTAACCTGAGCATATCAAATGACCATTTCGTGAAAGTAACATTATCAAAAGAATAAAAAACTTTAAGGTCTTGTGACGGCTGGTTCCCATCCTCATCCGCAAGATAAATACGTGCTTCGGAATCCCCGATGTTTTCGAAAAAAAGTATGGAACCACTATCACAACACTCATCAAGCCTAGTCTCAAGCTCAGTAATCGTTGTCTCAATTATTTCACTGGATGAACAACTTGTAACAGCACTTGTTCCCCGCGCGAATGTATAAACCTCGCAATCAGCAAAAACCTCCATGGATTCAACGCCACCTTCAGATAATCCTTCTGGTGCGTGTTCTATGACAAAAATAGTTCTTATTTTTCCATCTTCATCATAATATCTGCAAAATCTATGGTTACCATCATATCTTGGTCGCCAGTTATAGTCGCCCAAACCATTTTTATGTTGTGTCTCGTTATAGAGGGAATTTATTGCTTCCTCCCTACTGCCGTATATTTTTGATTTTCCAACTATATCAGCCATATCTTTTTTTTCTTATAAATATCACAAAATACTTATTTGTTGCCAGGTACAAAAACAAAAAACCTTCCTATAAAAAGGAAGGTCATATATCGTGTTGTTAGGAAATTTCAGTACCACACTGTGGGCCTTGCCACCCTCTGGGCAACTGTAACGGCCCTACCTCCGTATGATACATTAATAAATATATAGCATAAATAAAAAAAACCACAAAACGTGGTTTTTTTTAACGTACATAAAAATATTCAGGAAATTCGCTCGGCACGCCCTTAAATTTTTGGATATATCTGCACCTATGAAATTTATGATTTCTAAACCTATTTCTAAGCCCCCTATACCTAATGCCAGTTTCCCAATTACGCTCAATGTTTGTAGACATATTGTGCCACCTCGTTCTAGTCGCACGCATTGTCATTAAACCTGTATAGTTCATCATATACATTTCATTCTCATAATCAATCTTAATTTCCATGTTTTTAACCAGTACAGAATCGCCCAAATACGCACTATCCACGGCACCGGCGGTATTGCTATATCGATGTTTCACTTCAAATGTACCACCAGATGCTGGTAGTGTGGCTTCTGGGTTAAAATAACCAGTTATAGTATTACCATCCGGCCCTGTGTATGAGTAGATTATCCTGTTGATACGTACATCTGATGTGCTTTCACTTTTTGTAATTCGGAAAACAAGGTTGTCGCTTTCATCAAGCCCTATATATCCACAATTTATTCTGCAAATATATCCATGACCACCCTCGGACGGAGATTGTACATACCACCAGAATCTAGGTTTCCTAACAGGACTTACGAATTCCAAAGCACCTTCGTCACGTCTTATATAATAAGGATAATCAGAGTTTGATGGCGAAGTATATTCTATTGTTGTCATGGCATCAAACATAGCCCTCGTTTCACGTACAAATTTTGGTGATTTACCACGGAGCATATTGTCTTTACTGTAATAAAATACAGTTCCGTCTTTTATATATTTAAAACTATCGACCAATCTACCAGCACCTTCCGCCCACTTTGCTGCCATGACAATATGCTTGAAGTCACTGGCTCTATAGCATTTCAATTTACCTTCTTCCACCATAAATCCGGGTGATGTTGTTTCGTATGTGCCGTCGCCATCGTACACATATATTTTCGTGTAATAAAAAACTTTTGAATCGTTGTTATCAACTTTATTTTCACTATTAAGTTGTTCCCTCACATAAATAATTTTACTAACGCCGCCGTTTTCATCATTGGAAAGCATTGGAAGTGAGAATTTACCAGTTGTGGTACTATCGCTTAAATTTTGCAGCAATATAATTCTTTCATTGTTTTCGTCATCATATGACTGGTCAATTTTCAATGCACCGGCCTGAAGCATATCCCACAAACTTTCCTTCCCGTCGCCATACCCGATAGCAAGAATGTTTTTGATGTTTGATTTCAATCTTGTTATGGGTATCATTTTAAAAAAGCCTGGAAAATGTATTACCGCACTTGAATTTGGCCCCAGTGATGGCATTTCGAATTTAATCCAGCTACTGTTGAAAAAATACTGTGAACCAGCCCTTGCCTTCAACTTCACACTTTGTTTGACAATAACTTTTCCGCGTGTGCCGTCACAACCGGATGAAGAACCGCCTTCCCCATCTTTTATCTCTACGTTCCTTACGCCATTAGTAAAGTGCAATATACCTTCAACAGAAGCAATATCAGAGCCCTCTCCTGATGTCCAATAACGAGCAATCATATGTTTTCCATCATGACCACTCCTAAGTTTTTTAAGATATTCGGATGCCTCTTCTTTACTATTAAAAATCAATGATTGTGTTACGCTCATAGCAAAATGTTTTATTATAAATATCTTTTGATAACGATTTGAATCTGTGCATAAAGAAAAAATCCTCCGGTGTTATTCCGAAGGACATATAGTGTGTTATGGATTTTTATGTAACCGCCATGAAGGAGCTTCATTCTCGTGAAAAAGCGTCAATCCCCCACCTCGGGCCGTACAGGCGGTTTACATCTATAAATAGATGCAAAAACAAAAAAAAACCAGATTGTTCTGGTTTTTTTTTTCTTATCTAGTATAGAATGTCTCCGGAAATTCACTCTTTACACCTTTGAACTTCTTATAGTACCTACAAGTGTTGAAATATTTCTTTATAAACGAACTTGGTAAGAAAAGTGGTCTGTCGTTATGATAATGAGGTATATGTCTATTAAGAAGTTTCCACCTCTTAACCCTTCTCATCGTTCCATTTACGCCGTCACCTCCAATTCTGAACGCCTGTTTTGGTATAACACCATATCTATCAAAACTTGGTCCTTCAGTAAAGAAGTCTATTTTTATATTTAGCACACTTGTTATCATGTAAGAACTATCAACTCCAAATGTTGAATCATAATATCTTCCGTGCTCGTCTTTCAGGTGAAGTTCTGTGCAATAGGCTCTATAATTTCCAATACCTTCAGGTAATATGTTATCACCAGTATCATCTATTGAATCTACCACAACATATCCTTCTTTCCTATTACCGTCAACTCCAGTAAGAGATACATAAATCTTCGTAACCTTAAAATTGCCAGGCTCGCTTTGCTTACTGATATTAAAGACCCATCTTCCGTTATCTTGTTCAACACCAACATAGGTTGGATACAAAAGTATATAATTGTTAGGGTCTGCACCTGAGCCGCTTGTACTTCCCTTGCACAAACCAACTCTAGCCCTTCCAAGATATTCGACCCTACTATCTTCTTTATATTGCTTTGTATGCTCTCCATAACTAAAGTGCGAACCAAACATAACATTAAGCATTATGTTCGTATTCATAACAAAGTCTGGTGTCATGCCGTTGTGTATATTCCTCGGGTGGTAATAGAAAACGGTTTCATCCTTTATGTATTTGATTTTAGTACGTGGGAAATTATTGTTTAAGTTCGATTGCGTAGGATACATTCCTTCTTCTCTGTACGGGTATTGTATATTACGCCGACCACCACCACCATCGATGCTTTCGTCAAATTTATCTAGAGAATATTTCAATGATGATTTTCTGTAACACTTAACTTTTCCGTTTTCAATCCTGAATCCAGGAGAAGTAGTATCCGTAGTTAAATTGTTATTCGATGTATAATTGAATCTATACCTAAAATCTACCGCAATTAGACGCACCTTCTGCCAATCTGGACCAGTTGGGTCTTCGTAATTCCAATAATCTTCGTTACTTGCGATATTTTTATAGACAGGGACTCCAAAACTCTGAAGAACACGCTTGGCAGCCCATGTTGCAAAATAAGCGGTGGAGCCGGTGGAACTGTCATCAACCGTCAAACCAGCGGCTTCCAAGTCTTCCCTTCTAAACAAAGTCGTGTAGAAGTATCCTTCTCTATCTTCTGGGTTCACTGACCAGGACTTAACAATCTGTCCGTAACCATTTTTTGCATTCAATGTTACTGTGAAATTGCTGGTTGTCATACCGCTTCTTTTAACCCTGGTTGCACGGTCATAGCCAGACGGACCGCCGCTTCCATCATTTCCTTGACTACCATTTTCACCCCCAACAAGGCTAAACCTGTTCTGAACCATTATGATTAGACAGTTGTCTTCTTCACACAACTTAACAGACATATAAATGTAACCAGCATATAACGCCCACAAAAGGTTTGTCCTGTACTCACGGTATTGCCCACTATTTTCATCATAATATTCGTTATACAACTTGACTCTTTCCGCTTGCATTAGAAAATAGTCTCTGAAAATCTGGAAATCATAACGTGAGTTTATCTCAGTGATACCAGGAGCCAGCCCCCAATGCGTGTTTACCGGTTCGAACCCGTATGGAAAGATAAGTTGCATTACATCCCCATCCCTCAAACGAGGAACTTCAAATTTAATGCAACCGCCTTGGAAGAAGTAGTTATATTTACCTTCCGGATACAGCGGAACCGCCTTACGGACAACATACTTTCTTTCTGCACTGGACACTGATGAACCTCCATTGTCCGTATCTTTAATTTCCACGTTAACCACGCCGTTGGTCCTGTGCAATATACCTTCAACGGAAGCGATGTCAGAACCTTCGCCCCATTTCCAGTACCTTGCAATCATATGTTTTCCATCTGGGCCTTCAGTTTGGTTCAACAGATATTGTTTAGCATCGTCTTTACTATTAAAAATCAATGATGTTGCCATATTCAACGTATTTTCTTATAAATATTTCATTTCTCACATTTGCCATAGCCACATAACAAAAAATCCCGTACCATTAAGATACAGGATTCATATATTGTATTTAGGATTTTAAACGGGCAGTTACAATATCAATGGAGCAAAGGGTCGCTCGTGGTCCCTAATACATCCCCACCCTTGGATATCGTCCTACCCTCCGTGATTACTTATAAATATGGCATTAAACAAAAAAAAGTGGAGAAACCCTCCACTTTTTTTACCTTGTATAGAAATATTCAGGAAATTCACTCGGAACACCTCTATATTTTCTAAAATATCTGCATCTGTTGAAATTTGACCTGGTGAAATTTCTTGCCAGCACATTATTATGGTTAATTATTTTCCATTTTGTTCTACTGTTTCTAAAATACCTAGGAGAACTTGTAGAACAGCAACCAATAAATCTTAAAGCCTTTTCATCCGAATTGCCAACATCAAATTCCATATATATAACTTTCATACTATTGGTAAAATCAGATGAAAGAGTACCAAAATATTGATATTCGCCATTTTTCATTTTCATGTAAAACTCGCTCACCTCATATGCGTATTCATTTGCCATTTGTGGAAGCGGTTCATTGCTATAAGTATTGAAATACCCTTCTTTTGTCTCTCCATCGGTACCTATGAAACTGACACCAATTTTTCCAACTCTAACCTTATGATTTGATTCCGTTTTCCCTACAATAAAAAAGTATGTTCCATCGCTTACAACGTGGTCCGGCCTTGCCCAAAACTTACATGCGTTGTCGATGTATGTATCATCAGGGGCTACATAAATTTTACGTCTTCTAACAGCACCAAGATATTCAACCCTTCCTTCTGTTTTTTTCATATCAGCAAGTGAGTTCAAACAATCTCTGTGTCTATCGACAATACTGAACGATATTCCGCAATTTGACACATTCCTTTCATTATAGTAAAAAGATGTTCCGTCTTTTATATGTTTAACATAGTTCTGTGATGCGAAATTCCAGCCGAAACAATCATTTATATTACTCTTTCTGTAACACTTTATCTTCCCTTGTTCTATTACGAATCCCATAGCAGGGGATTTTGCTGTCAAACCATAAATTTGTTTTTCGCTAAATTTAATGGTATAGTCAAAAACAAAACCTTTGTGGCTTGCATCAACTCCATTAAGGCAATTAAGATAAAAAACTCTGCCACTGTCAGATGGTCTTCCTTGTGAGTTGACACTATCAAAAGCAAGTACCCTATATGTTGGTGTCGAGTTAATTGGTATCAATACAAGATTATCCATTATTTCGTTTTTCAAAGTAATAGATGCCTTTGTTGTGTATTCATCTCCACTATTTACAATCAATAAATAATTGTATCCGCTTTCATTGGTAAAAAAGTTCACACTAACATTATCACTTCTCCAATAGCCTCTACCGCTATTTCTCATTAATTGATTATAAAACGATTCGTTCAAATCACCACCAAGTAAATCATAATGTTTCGGGAACCTTATTTCAACGGAAACGCCCGGAGCAACGGCTGGTATCATAAATTTTACAATACCACCTGGATAATAATATCTGTATGCCTGATTTGGATTCAATGGAAACACTTTCTTCACAACAAAATTATCGTTCTTTCCTTGTGCCTTCTCTGATTGGTAAAGAGCCTGATGGATTTTCCTTTCGTATTTCCTGGTATCTAATATGACACCCTTATAATAATCCGCATTTGCTGGGAACTCATGCTTGTGGCTTCTAACTGCCTTTGAAAAAACAGTAAGAAGCGAATAATTAACAGAACCAACCTCTGGGGCTTCGTGCCAACGTCTATAATTAAGGTGAGAAGATTGATTACCAAACCAGTTTTTCATCCCCTTTCTTCTGTCGTCCTCAACATTGGTTACGTACAAAACCGGATTCTCATCACCACGCACAGAATCCCCACCAGGCTTATCGGCCATTTCATCACTAAGATACAATGAATAAAGCAGTTCTTTTTTGGCCATCCTATATCCACCGTGCCTTGTATTGTATGCTTCTGTAAGAGGAATGTTGTTGGTATGCATATAATTTGACTCCCAATATGATACCTTGCATTCCTTCGTATTTGCCGTTATCGCAGAGTCAATATAATCATAGATATCCTCCACATCAACAATATCATCAACGGAAATGCCCATATGCCCGTCGATGTTATGTATATATCCCCTTACGTGCTTGATTTCAGTCTGTCCGCTGTCTGCCCAATACCTGGCAAGGAGTGGCATACCGTCCATTGTATCATCCCCACAATAATTCAAAAGTGCTTCGACGGCCTCATCCCTGGAGTTGAGTATTTCATCTGTCCTTTTCAACTGCAAACTCTCTATATGGAGTATTTTGTCGTCAAAATTATATACATTACTCATATTAACACATTTTCTTATAAATATCTTGGTCCGTCAATTTATACTATCACTTTTCCCCCACATAAGATATTTATAGTAAAAACAAAAACAGATATGCCTAACTATTTACCAGGAATGCTTGAGGTGCCTTGGATTGAGGGGCAGTCAGAGTGCTTGTGTGGAAGGGACGACCGTTTCTACGCATTTGGCCTCTGGACTGACTACTGCGGCATTTCTATGAAAGAACTTAAAAAATATAATTCATTCTGCGGTGAATTCTGCGAAAGCGAGGAGCCGGAGAAGGAAAAGATTGTGGACGTAATAACGGCGACGGTATCCGGTACATCGGTTACATTCTCACCACAATACCCGCCCGCTTCAGATGTCGTTCTCACCGCTTACTACCAATATACGGATAAAAACGGGAACCTCACGAAGTCACAGATTTCAACAGTATTGGAGGAAGGGACTGTCAATGCGAAGATTGATATACTCCTGCCGAGTTTAGCCACTAATTTCTCAATAACCGATATCACTGTAAGCCCAGAAGAGGATGATACCTATTATTATGTAATAGAAAGGGTTGACAAGGACATTACGAAGAAAGATGCGTTCAGATTCAACTTCGTGCATACGCTCACCCCTGATTCTGAACTGCTTACAGAAGATTTTGTGGCATCTCTAGTCGAAGCCCATTTCTATTCAAGGAATTACATTGAGATGCAATTCTCGCTTGGTGAGCCGGAAGACCCTCACAGCCAGTATGAATTCAAAACCTATGATGACATGGTTCCAATTGAGGGTCTTGACAATATGAGTGATGATGAGGCGGAGGAAAACATTGTGAATAATGCGGTTGACATCGTTTTCGCGGTTGATACGGATATCAAGAGATGGAAAATCCTCGACGAATTCGGGCTTTCATTTGAAACACCAGGCCATATGTTCGAAAAAATCGGTGTTGTTGAATACAATGGTGAAGACTTTAATATATTAAGGTATAAGAACCAAGAAAGCCTTTCCCTCGCATATGACCCGAAGAGAGCCCCTATCAGTAGGGCATTTGTAATAAAATTCATTAAAAACCAATAAACCATGGCAGTAACTAACAGTGTAAACCAGATAAACTACACAGGTAAAGGAAATCTCGACAGCAAAATGAATGCTGTTGAAGACCTTGATGAACTTCTTGAAACCATCCCAAGGAAAGAAAGGGCTGTTGGTATGACAGTTCCTGTGCTTAACGCGGACGGTGACGGTATTCAATATGATTATTGGCTCGTTGGCGGAACCGCAGACTCGAATTGGGAAAAAAAGGGGTTGGCAATCACAGGAAATGATGTGGAATTGTAAAAAAAAAGTATTTATAAAAGAATAAGAATAAGAATAAACAAGATAAAACTATGCAAAAAGTTCTCTTTAAAGGTGTTAAACAATTTACCAGTGACGTATGGGCAGAGGTCCAGAACACTGAAGAAGTAAAACATTACTTGAACCTCGTCCGTAAAGTCGATGAGAACGGCGAGATTGTAGAAGGTGAGGCCCAGGTGTGGTTCGGTACACGTCTTTATGCTGACCTCGGTGGTGAGCGTATCGAAAACATCGAAAAACTCATTGAAACTATTATAGAAACCCTTGGTGTGGAATCAGGCGGTACCATCGGTGATTCTTTCTCAGGAACTACCTACATTACCTCCGCTACCACCATCGTTGAGGCACTTGAGACCCTTGACGAGAAGATTAAGGAAAATCACGTTGAGGCTGGAAACGGTATCATCGTAACACCTGGCCAGAGCGGAACCACCGTATCAGTTAAATTGGCTGAAAACGAGCAGATTCTTTCATTCCTCGGCGACGGTTCACTCCACGCTGATGTCCGTATCAAGAAAGTAGATACCCCTTCCGGTGACACTTTCGCAGCACAGTACCAGCTCGTTGACAAGGATGGCAACCCTATCAGCGAGAGTGCAACAATTGACGTTATCAAGGACCAGTTCCTCAAGAGGGTTCTCCTTACCCCTGTATTTGAGACCGTAAACGACATTGATGTATGGTGTTCAGCAAATACCGTTCCTGATTATGCAAAGGCACAGATGGAAATCGACAACTCTTACCTCGTGTTCGAGTGGGAACTTGATTTCGATGAGGAAGATGTTGACAAGGAGCGTTACACCGTTATTCCTGTAAAGACCCTCATCAGCGCCCTTGAGGTTGTTGTCAATGGCGTTACCGGTGTTACCGAGGACGGTGTTACTACCATCACCATCTACGGCGGTGACATTAACATCGAGCGTGACGTTGAGTATCTTGAATCTATTGACGATTCCGGTGCTACTGTAAATCAGGTTGCTGTCGAGGCTGGAACTGATATCACTACGGCAATGGAGAACATCCTTAAGGTGTCACTCCTATACATCACAGGTAACGACGTTGAGTAATAGAACTTAAACTATTGATATTAAGGAACTTACAGAAATGTGAGTTCCTTTTTCTTTTATCAAACTTCATTTATTTTTGACAGATTGTTATTTTCCTGTCAAAGATTTTTGTATATTTGCGACAAGATGTTGAAAAAGATTTACGACATATTGGTTTCATTCCTCGGGGAGAGCAAGCAAGGCGGTTATTCTGAAGACTGCGTTGCCTATGAATTCAATTGCCCTGCCTGTGCCGAGGAAAAAGGTGTTGAATCCGATGGAAAACATAACCTGGCCGTAAATTTGTCCATTACCGGGGCCGGGTTGGTATATCATTGCTGGAGATGCGGTGAGACCAACCATATGAAAGGAACACTGGCGAACCTCATTAAAAGGTATGGTGGCAAATCGTTGTTGAAAGAGTACTTCGATGCCATAGAGGATATAAAAAGCAGCGGATTGTATGACCTTAACCTCTTCACCGGAGAAACATCCTCTTTCAAGGAAGATACTTTCGTAAAACTCCCACAGACGTTCAGGAAACTGGATTTAAGAATATTAAGAGGTGGAAAATTGTGCGATTATCTGAAAAAGCGTTGCATCACCCAGGACCTGATAGACAAATATAACATAGGGGTCACAACGTGGGATGAGGAGAAATACCAGGACCGTTGCAGGATAATATTCCCTTCATACGATTCCACTGGTTTCCTTAACTACTGGGTTGGGCGTGACTATACCGGATATGACAAGAAAAGGAAATACAACAACTGCCTGGCCGATAAGAAGAACGTCGTTTGTTTTGAGGATAAGATAGTTTGGGATGCGGACATATATCTCACGGAGGGTATATTCGATGCCATACACATACCGTTGAATGGTGTTCCTCTACTTGGAAAAACGCTCGGCAGGGATTATGTCCTTTACCAGAAACTGTATCACAACGCCAACGCCAATATCATAATAGCCATCGACGCTGATACGGATATAAATGAGGTGAAGAAGATATACAAGACCCTTGATTTCGGAAGGCTAAAAGGACATATTAGATATATACGACCGGAAAGCGGTAAGGACTTCGGCGAAATATATGAGACGGAAGGCAAAGAAGGATTGATAAGAGAGTTGAAGAACCAAAAGACATTCACGGAAATAGAATTGTTGATATGACAGATAAACTTAAATTCAAATTCAACGGTGGGCGTGGTGCTGTACTGTGCTCCAACTGTGCGAAAATAATAATGTCTGGCAACGAAATACCTGAATACATATGGGAAACGGTGAAACCAGGCAGCACACATTTCCTCGGGCCGATGTTCTGCTCAAAACAATGCGAGGAAGAATATAAGAAGAAAAAAGAAGGGTATGATAACAAAGATAATAGCAACCAGTGATTTGCATATAAGGAATTACAAAAGAATGGATGAGACCAGGGAACAGTTCGAGAAATTCCTGGACGATGCGAGGAAAATAGTTGAGGAAAACGGGAAGGAAAACACGAGAATAGTAATCGCCGGAGACCTCGTTCATTCAAAACTGACCATTGCTTCCGAGTGTTATTTGATGCTCAGCTGGTTCCTGCACGAATTGAATGATATCTGCAAGACCATAGTGATAGCCGGTAACCACGACCTCAATATGTCGAACCTGGAACGTGTCGATTCTCTTACGCCGGTTTTCGAGATGTGCAAGTTTGACAACGTTCATTTCCTGGATAAGGAACTTGGGTATAAATCCGGGTATATGGTTGATGAGAACATCGTGTGGTGCCTGTATTCCACGTTTGACCTCTTTGTTGGCCCGCAGAACATGAACATTCTCACCGAAAAGATAAACAAGGAACCGCTTAAGGATGGGAAACATACATTTGTCGGCCTCTTCCACGGGGATATGAACGGAGCGAAGAACGCATCTGGAACAGCACTTACCGGATTCGACCCGAAACACTTCGACGGCACCGATTTCGTGATTGCCGGACATATCCACAAATGCCAGGAAATTGACGGTGATGGTGCGAGAATCGTCTACTGCGGGTCGTTGATTCAGCAAGATATGGGTGAGGCCATCTCCGGGCACGGTTTCGTAGTATGGGACGTTCCCGAAAAGAAATGGGAACTCAAGGAAGTGAAGAACGAAGATTACGGATACTACAAGTTCAAGGTGGAATCAGAAGACGATATTGATAATGACAAGGAAACGTTATTAAATGAATAAATCCCGAAGGTACTCCCTCCGGGATTTATTTTATGATTCAACCAGCGTAAAAGTATCTTTATCAACACCTCTGCTCGTTATGTCTATTTCTGCCTCACTGTCTCCAGCCTTTATTCTCTGGTAGAAAGGACTGAGGTTAATTGCCGAATATGGTGCCTTGGCTGCCGGTCTGTCTCCATCTGTATAATCCCAGACAAATTCAACGATTGCCGTAGAAGGGATGAGTTGTTTTACATAGAACTCCACAATATTCGTCACATAATCCTCCAGTTCCCAGGGTAGGTGATACGTTATCTTTATGTTCTTTGTGTTTATCACCGAATACCCAAGGACTTCCTCTGAATTGTAGTCAGCAAGGGCCTTGATTCCGCTAGGGATATTCAGTTCGGCACCTGGTATTGTGATTTTTTCTCCTTCACTTGTTTCTCCGGAAGATATGATTGGCTTATGGTAACATTCCCTCTCATCTTTCTCGAGTTTGAATAGTTCGTCGGTAACGCCACTATACACAGTATTTCCGGTATCGGCAAACGGCCTAACTTTCAGCACTTCCGTTCCATTACTAGACCACGTAATTGTCTCTCCGTCAACATATTCCTTGTCATATAGGCCACTGTCGCTTGAGAAGAAAGCCCATATTTTGCTGTTGTCTATCGTAAGACCTGTATCAACATCGAACGAATAGCCTGAGATGCTGCCGCTCTTATCGGGAAGGTCAGCACGTTTGTCAGTTCTGAACCTGTTGTCGTAGTGTATCTTTGAATTAGTCTCCCTGATACGGTCCTGGTATTCACTGAAAAGGCTGTTCTCAATCGCGCCCTTGAACAGTTCGTTATAATACTCGAAATATTCCTTTCCGCCGTCGTAATTACCGTTTCCGTTATGAGGGTTGTTGCCTATGCTGCTATCGTGAATTGACTCCATATAAACGATTTTCTTCGCATACCAAGGGGCGGTCTTGAATGATTCGGTGGTTCCGGTAAATTCACTGGCCTTGATTAGGCACCAATTATAATCATCGTTGTACGGCACACAATCCCCAGTAAACCCGGTGTAGTTGGCCGGTTCGAAAATTACATAGTGTGAATAATTCCCTTCCTCACAATCAAACAACTGATATGCTTCCGTCATACTGAGAACATAATAGATGTCACCTTCGTTGAAATAACCAATTGGAGTCCTGTTAAGTTCCTTGAAACTCTCCACGACCTTGATGTTCTTCACCGTCTCATCGTATATGGTGAAACTGGAATCGCTGTATAATTCCGCGACATTGGGAGCAACTTCAGTTATGACGTTCTTTCTCGCTCTCTTTCCCCATCCGCCTTTCATCTGGTAATAGGCGTATCCGTCATAGTCGTCAAACAAATTATGCCATGGAACGATGTACCTGTCATCATCTATATACACGGTGGTCGCCATCAAACCACAGAGGTCATTCATATTCTTTTCATATTGCTGGGCGTATCCGTTCTTCTCCGAATTCATCTCAAGTATAGTATCTGCATCCGTACCTGAAATATATTTGTTTGCGAACGTCTCATACTCGTCAATGGTGTAATAATATTCCTCTCCGTAACGCTTCTCGAAAAGGCCAAACATCGAATACATAGCCTCAATTCCAGCCCTCGTGCCCTTCTTGGAAAAGATGTTCCTGGAATTGAGTATCATCCTCTTCAGGAATTCGTTATTAGCCTCCTCTGCGTTGTTTTTCACATAAATCCCTGGGTATTCTTCAGTAACCACAACAGAATTATCGTTCATCGGGGATACGTTCTTCACCTCCCAACCACTCATTTCCAGGAATTTCGACATCATAGAATCCGGCATATTGTTCTTCGAATCATAGGACACGTTGACGGTGAATTTGATGTTCTCTATCCATCTCTTAAGGTCATCAAACTGGCGGCCACCAACTCTTAAAATGGATTCGAGGCGTTCAGTGTCAATAAGAGCACCGTCCATTTCAGGAACGTACGTATCCCTTGGTGTTGTCCAGTCAAAGTTCTTTATGGATTCGTGGGTATATGAACGCCAGATATTGTCGGAACGGTATTCATCATAATAATTCGCTATATATAGGAGTGCATTGATGTATCCTTCGTAGGTAGGTGTGAGGAAATCGATGTTCCAGCCACCTGAAAGTGTAGGCCAAACATAAGCCCTGAGATGAGTGATAACACCTTTTTCCGTTTCCCTTGGAGTGTAGAACTTGGCCTTGTACTTTGGTTTCGTGTCCCTGTTCAACAACACTTTCTCGAAATCATCAAAGCCATCGAATATCTCATCTATGTACTTTTCCTTAAGGCGAATATGCCAATCTGTTTTATCGGAACTAAGATATGTTTCCCCGTTTACGTAAACTCCTTTGAAAGATATTGTCCCACCGTTTTTTAATGTTAATGTTGCCCCGCTAAAAACAATATCACCATTATTGCAAGGAGTGGCAACCTTTTTCCCTGGAGTCCAGTTCGTTATCTCAGTACTTGTGGTTATTTTATCCACATTATCAGAATCACATTTTACTGCTTCATATTTATCCCAGGAAAGGGCCATATACCTGTAAGGGTTCTCAACAGTGGAAGGATTCACATACTCTGAAAAAACGTCGATGTTGAACGGATTCTCCACGACGTTCTTTATATAATCGAAATCCCCATTGTTCGTGGCATATTGTAACGGTTTTCCGGTAAGATATAACTCCCCAGGATATTTCATAATCATATCATTCACCGTCCCGTGGATAAGTTCAACAGCCGAACCGTAATACGCGAAATCCAGGATGGACGTGTAATTCGGTTTGATAAGGTCGCTTTTTATCTTAAGTTGTTCCTCTGTTATGACTGATAATGTCCAATCCGTAGAACCAGAATCATTTACAATCCAGTTAGCGAAACTATACTTCTTCTTTCCGCCATGCTCGTTGTTTATCGTCATCTTGAAATTACCAGACGCATAAACAGGAAGTGTCCCAGGAGCAAAACCATCCATTTCAGAGACCGTCATCCAGTCCCTTTCATAAATGCCTCCCTTGCTGGTCAGTTGCCTCTTTCTCCTTAAAATATAGTTGCTGTGCGATTTCCTTAACTCTGCCATATTACTGTGCTGCGTTAGTTATTTCATTAAAATCCTGTGAAGTGTCAATGTTATCACGCCTATCCACCTTAACATCATAAAGGTCCCTGCCGGTAGTTTCCTTGATGGTATAATACTCGTGCTGACGGAAAATCTCGTTATCAAAGTTATAGGTTGTGATAAGCCCGTGGTCGAGGTCCCTAATCTGGTTACCGGCGAGCATAACACTGAGCGTCTCGTCATCGTATTCAACCATTTCAACCTCAATGAGAAGCGGCTCGAACTTCGTGTTCACCAACCTGATTGTCTCATTAGCCCTGCCGATATATGGGAGTGCGTTGGCGTTGAATGATGGGGATGTTGATGGACTTACCGTACAGAAAATAAGATTGGACGTGTCGTCAAAACGGTACCTCACAGCCTTCTGGTTTGTTGATATGATGTTCTGGATAATCGTAGAACATTTGTTGCTGGAGGTGATGATGGTAAAATCCTCGCTCCTGCTGCCACCGTACCCGAAATACTCAACACGATACCCGGTAAGGGCCCCATTTACGTTAAGCACTTGATTATCATTATTGAATGCCCTGAGAACCATACCTCTTACATCAGGGTATGCGGAAAGTACACCGATGTCAACTATCTGTGTTTCAATCTCCTTCGGCTTAATGTAAATTGTATATACACCAACCTCTCCGAACGCTTCAAGTGGCAATTGCAAGGTAAACACACCCGGTATCACCTCGCCATCATCTGATTTTGCTGCTACCAACCAACTAACATCTCCTTTCTTAAAATTGGTAGATGAGTCATTCACACCGCGATTTTTCCTGTATGAATAATAAATCTCAACATCATTGGGTATGTTGGTTATGTAAGCTGGTTTTATTGTTCCATATATTCCGTTCATGGCTTAATCTATTGTCTTCTATAAATATCTTTCCCGTAAAAAGTTATTCCTTCATCTTGAACATACCGTTGCCGTAATTTTCAAGGTCCTGGAGCGTATCAACCTCACTGAGCCTCATATGTCTTTCAAACGCCGTGGCCGAACCCCTGTCAACATAAACATTCTCGTTATTATTGGCAACGAACGCAATTCCTAGTTGGTAGTCCTCCATAAAATAATCCGCATTCTGGAAATCAGTGGATACTGGCTCTCCTCCATCGGTTATGGTATTTGAAGTAACACTTATATCAGATAATATAACCTTATCTCTGTAATAATAAATGTTTTCATACACCACATCTGATTTCTTACTATTGTAATCTATAACAAAATAAAGGTAATATTTGTCAAATTCATTTCCATCCTCATCAAACATCCTTGAAGTGGCAGTGTTGACTTTGAAACGGTATGTGTCAACGTATTTGATTCTCACTTCACCTCCATTATAAACGTATTCATCGTTCTCCTCGTCAAGTTCAAGTTCTGCCCCGATATAATATGTGAATATCAATCTTCCGGTCTCCCCTTCCCAGTTTTCTACAACGTTTTCATAGGTATTAACCGTTTCACCAGGCATTATCGTGAATCCGCTTCCATCGCCATTGTAACTGGTTTTCCCTTCCGGTATCTGTGTAACTTTGAACCCACCGATTCTCTTCCCATTATCATCAGTATTATAGGCAATCACATTATCACCATCAGGCCCAGTAATGGAAACACACACAAGGTTGCCAGGTTCAATATCGGTCTCTGAATTGAATATCTCATTGCCATATTCGTCATATAGAATGAAAGTGTTCCCATGTCTTTCGGATGAGCCCATGAAACTGTCAGCCGGAGAACCATCCCACACTGTCGTATTCACATATGTATATCTGCCATTGTCATCAACGTGCTCCTCCTGGTTGTGTATGGAAATCAATCCAGTGGTATCCGGAATAACCTGAAGGCTTGCCAGGTAATCCCCAATGGGTATCGTGTTCACTGTATCGATGTTCTTTATACTACCGACGACATATGGGAAATCAAGCACTTTATACCTCAATGAATTGAATCTTCCTGGTAATTCTTTACCATCAACGTCAACAGACTTGGTGTTCCTTATGAAATTAACGAGTTTTGATTCCCATTTATTTCCGGAAAAAGCGTTGTCACTATATCCCAAATCTCTTGCATAATTCGCATCTGTTGTTATGGTAAGCCCATTTCCACAAGATGAAATCCCATATACACCGTTTGAATATATTTTTTCGGCGATTTTCCAATGTTTTGTATTGTATATGCCACTCATCTTAAAACCGCTTTCCGGATTATACACATTGAGAAGTTCATCAAAATAAACCTTCCCGTCAAGTGGATTATTGAATCCACCCCACGACGGTCTTATATAATATGTGGCCAATTTCGAGTCAGGGTCTGAACTTACAAGTTTCGCATAAACATACCCGTTATCAATTATTTCTTCTTCAGATGTTACTGTGTATTCATCAAAAAGGGATTCTGATAACCCCGCATATATCTCGTCGTATTGTGTAAATGAAGAAACAACTTCAGTAAATGCTGTTGCCGGTGATGATTTATAGAACCCAACATCTTTTATACAAGGATTGCCATCACATCCAACCTCACTACCATTAAGACTGGCATTAGTGTTTTCAAATTGTTTCAGTTCATAAGTTTTGCCATCATAAATTACCTTGTCGCCAGCAAAATACCTCTTGCCAGCCACCCAATTCTTTGTCGCAAACGTATAGGCACCAATCAGATTCGCCGACTGTGTGAGACAAATATCAAAATTTACTGTCGGTGCAAAATAAGGTTTCCCAATATCATCCATTTCATAGGTATCTGGTGGGGACGGAACAGCACACGGGTTACAGCAAGGGTCTTCCGGCGGCTGTGGTGCATCAATAACTTTTTTATCATCCACAAAAGCAACAATAGTCCTGAGGATTTCATCGTCGTCTGTTGGAAGTACCCCATTGTTTTTCACCTTATGGTATTCTTTCATCAACTCCTGGAACGTCACCTTACCAAGTTTTTTCACACCCATTCCATACTTCCTGACACCTTCTTCACCCATAGAACCGAAATCAACGCCATAGGCAATTTTACCCCAGTTAAGGCTAGGGTATTCTTCCCCATCTTCCTGGCCAACAAACGGAATCCTACTCTTCTGTCTGCTATAAAACGGTTCAAGTGATACTATTTTTTTAATTGCCTCCATCTTCTTCTACCTGATTAAATGCTCTGTTTATTTTAGGTTCAAAAAAGTTCAACGTGATTTTCTTTGTGTTAACGTCGTTTGAAACCGTGTATTCCTTACCTTTCTCCATTTTCCCAATTTGGATTTCCGGGTCCCATGGGAAATAGTACACATATTTTTTAAGTGTTTTTTCATAACGGCATTTCACGTTTATAAACATTGAATCATAATACCTCTGGAAATCAAAACTTACCTTTCCATCCTTTTCAATGTTAAAATCCTTCGGGAAACCACCAACAACAGTACCATCATCTGTTGTAGTACCGGTATCACCAAACCTGATTGGAACACCGTCTTCGCCTATCGGCAATATTAAGTTTATGGTTTTCCCATATTTTGCGTTATTGAATTCAGCTTTCAAATATAAATCAATCGGTATTTCTGATGGTGCATCCTGTTTGAACAAATATATGTAGAACCCATCACTAGACGCATCATCATTATATTTATCCTTCAACGTTATTGTGGATGAAAGCCTCAAATGGTCATACCTTTCGTTATACTCCAGTTCTTCTTCCTCTACATTATTTGGAGCCTTCGTCATCACTGGTTGTTGCCCAGGTTCAAAAAGCGTCATCTCGTTCTCATACGCCTCTGATTCCTGAACATAATTGAAGAGACGCTGGTTATTCCTGATGAGTGAAAATTTTGTAAATAGTTTTCCTGAATCAAGGAATGATGTTGAGTATGTAAGTAGGTTCTTGTTAAGCAAATCCTTTGAATCATAGTACATTAACCTCAAAAAACTTTTCTTCACCTTCGTTTTCTGGTAGTATATGTCGTCATCGAGAAAACCAAGATATCCAACTAGGTCTGAGCGTTCATCAAAGTTTGTTGGGTCAAAATCATCATATTTGTAATCTTTTCCTTCATCACACCCGGTTTGTCCTGTGGTCCAGCCATACATATCACTCGTAAGCCACCCATCACGGATTACCCTGTTCTTTTTTAATGAATCCCACCTTCTCCTGAAATGGAAATTGATTTCAATCTCATCCGCAAGTGACAACACCTCGTCTCCGCTGTCTTTATCCAGTGAATAAACAGCCGGGTATATCACTATTTTCTCCTTATCAACTATATCTGGAAGCACGTCGGCCTTGATTTTCTCAAAAAACTTCTCGTCTGACAGCATTTCCTGGTTAAGGTCAAGGCCGAAATTGCCACCCAACGGAACGTTTATGTTTATAGTTGAACTTCCATCGGGATTTACCTTTTTGTTGAATGTAGGATTTATCTTGTACTTTAACATATGTCTATTAAACCAAAATCTATTGCGTCGTTATAATAAATACTCTCGTTACTTCTTCCTGTGTACATGAAGTTGTTGAGTTTGTTTGTCTCACCGGTGGATGTCTCTATCTTCGTGTTGAGTTCATAATAACCATACGGGTCCTGCCTCTTCAAAAAGAAATTGATTCCAATATGTCTGTAATGAGCACCGTTTGCAAAAGGTTTGTCATATATCTCACTGTCTGTCTTTACCTTTGAATGCGGTACGAGCGGCCTCCAAATATATTTTCCATTTGTATCCGGGTAATTTATGGCGTATTTAGGGATGCCGAGCGTCTTTTTGAAGAAAATGAAATGGTCTGGGGTTTTTGTAACGCCTAGATTTAACCTTTTTCCATCCTTCAATGAAACTTCAACCCTGGTTTCTCCGGTAACACCAGTAACATCCGTAACAACGGCATCATAAAACACATTGTTAAGCGGGTCCTGGATGACAATCTCGTCGTTCTTGATAATATCTTCATCATTGACCGTTGTAAACGACGCTGATGTTGATGCTGTCTCCGTTTCATCACCCTTGACCGCTATAAACGTATTACTGCTCTGGCTTATCTTGTCGGAAACGTCCTTCAAATGTATTCTGTAATGAGGCTGATAATAGTACCCCTCCGGGAAAATATTGCCTGGATAACTAATAAGCACTTTTTCATTTACTCCATTCTCCAAATCAACGTGGTTTTCATATCCCCTGTTATAAGTGGTTTCCACACATTTGAAATTACCCTGTATGGATTCCTCCTGATTAGTCAACGTACTTTCTGAGCCTTCATAGTCATCCATATAGATTTCGTCGATGACAATATCCTTATATTTGGGGTTTACATATTCCCTCTGTGCAGTGTTAAACCTATGATAAACCGGCTCAAGAATAACTTCGTTGTATTCAGCAAGACTAAATTCAACGAGGTCCCCAAGGAAAAACTCACGGTCAATCGTTATATCATCCTCCAGTGTCTTAAGGTTTTCGAAAACATCAAGGCACCTCTTATTGGTCGCTTCACTGGTTTCACTTGTACCTGACACGTAATTGTAGTTCTTGTCCAGATTCCCAAGATTTTCATATGGCCTTGTATAGCCACTATGTAATTCATCATCAGTCAGTTCACAAACCTTCGAGAAATCAACATTATGAATCCTATGTACATTATAATCCCTGATGAAGTTATCCTCCGGAGGTAAATCAATACCAGATGTTACCTTACCGAAACATCTTGATATCTCAATCTCACTTTTGTTGTATTGTGCGTCCCCACTTTCCGGATACCACAATTCATGACCCTTGTTTGTTTTCACGATGGTCAGGTAAATATCACTCACCGGCCTCTCGTAATTGTCAGTAAGGCCGTTCACATCTATGTCGTCAAGATAAACGATTTGTACAAGATTATCGCCATAAATGTTGTTGGAGAACGCAAGTTTGTTTATCTCGCTGTTAAAATCATATTCACTCTTATTGTATTTTCCAATGTAATATGCACGGTCTTCATCTTTTGAAATCGAATTGAAATTAGGCAACCTCCTGAAAACCCTGAAATAATATCTACACTCAATGCCGAATACCGTCCTGGCAAACCTTCCTTTGATTTCTCTCACGTTACCGTTTTTATCCCTTCCAACCATTAGTTTTCCTTCCTCATCAAACCAATTTGGAACATCATCTGAATCTATGGTGAAGAAATATTGCTGCATCTCCCCATTTTTGTCCCCAATACCTTTTACGGCGACGTTCAAAATATCATGGAATGTGCCACCGCTATCGTATATACCTTCATTATTTGATTTATATGAAAGATTTATGACAGAATTTGGCTTAAGATTATGTACCGAGCCTGTTGATTGTATAAGCACCCTTCTTCTATCGCTGTCTGTCACAATTTCCTCGATAACGGTGAACATAAGCCCATTCCTGGTTTCCCCAGACGAATCCAATTCACTGACAATAGGGTTATATACGGCACTTCCACTTTCAATTACCGGCTCACCATTCTCATCAATAAGGTATTCTGTACCAGCGTATGGATAAGTAAGGCAATAATCCCAGTTTTTCTCCAACCTGTTGTTCTGAAATTTGTTTTTTTGTGGGACGAAAGTGAACCTTTTCCTGTCTGGGAACATGTCAATGAAATCACACGCATTTTTATTGTTGATTAGTTTATTGACATAGATATCAATGTTATTATCCACCTTTCCTTCATCATCAACGTATTTCGCAACGGGTATATCGAGCGTGGATGGGTTATAAAAACCAAACCAGCCATTCACCTCTTTCAACCTATCTTTAAAAGCTGATTCAAAATCAAGTATTTCAGATTCTTCGTATAGATGCGGTTGTCCTGTAATCGGCGATAAATACGTTGAATCCTTACCAGGGAACTTCTTTGTGATTGCCCTACCAGCAACTGTTCTCTGGTAATCGCGGATTGTGTTGAATACGTCCTTGACATCTTTCTTCTTCTCAAACTCGAATTTTTCTGTTAACATAAAAGTAGCACCAGTCACTTCACCACCAGCAGATTTATCCCTTTTCATAACACAGTTAAAACCGTTCTGTCTCATAAGGTGGTTATTGAAAATGTCTATACCAGGTAAATACGTGTAGCCAACTATCCTGTCATTGGAGTATTCAGTATCCCTTAAGCACTGCACCCTTGTGATTGGTTCGTCAGATATGATGTTTTTGTATTTGTCCTTGTCAGGCTCGTCAGTCCATTCTTCCGGAACAACTTCACAATCATTGGAACCCTCATCCTTTACCACTTCCGTTATGGCGTTGAAAAGGACATTGGAGCACACTGGATTTATGGTAAAAATAAGACGGTATTTATCAGATGCATCTTTCTCGTCAAGATACACCTGATAAACATCTACTAAATGTTGGTCCGTGTGGTTCGCAATCTTTTTCATTTCATTGCTCAACTCAACAGGAACATAATTATCCCTGTTTGTCGCCACTTTGCTCCTTTTTTTATTTAACAGTTCTTTCATACTAAAAATTATTCATCTTCTTCATCTTCATCATCTTCAGTGGATAGTCTTTCGTTTGATTTTTTGAATACTATTTTGCCATCATAAACAAGCTTTACGGTTGATATAGCATCATATTTATTAGTATCCTTATTTTCAATTCCACTAGATGTCAACGTAACTCTACAATCTATTACTTTCTCATATCTGTCCTGCCAATCCTTCCAATCTGTGGCTTCTCTTATCCAAATATCTGTTAATGTATCAACAAAAGAATCGTGATAAATACCATCTTGGTCAACTGCAATATCGTTCATTGGGTATGGGTCTGATAATTCAACAATTAAATTACCATCCAAATAATCAAATGTATATCCATAACCATTTACTAACTCATAAGATTTTCCGTTAAACTCGACAATTATTTCATCATAATTAAGACCTATGTTTTTCCTGAAATTAATACAATCTTCGCTCTCTTCAGCATTATTCTCATGGCCAATAATAATCGGAATAACAACTTTCAAAACGCCACAACGGTTTTCTACTGGAATTGTTATATTATTCCAGCCGGACCATGGAAACAAACCACTACTTCTTCTCCATCTTTTATCATTTTTAAGAAAATAATCAGATAGAGTTATTACAACTTGCACCGCTTCCTTTATTTTGGCTTTTTCGTAACTATAATCCATTGCAATACCATTCCTTATGAAATTTCTTGAAATAAGATATCCCTTTTCTTTGTCTGATGAAGTAACACCACTACTGAATACAATAGAATCTTTTTTTAGATTTTCAACCAAAAGAGTACCACTCCTAATTGGTTCGGCAGCACCAGACCCTACGTTAGGGCTCCTCAATGGTATGTCTCCAGACCAAATGTCGCCAACTCCACCTGTGATTGTTCCAACCATTCCGATACCATCTCTATATTTCGTTGCCAATTCTTCTGGGTCTATTGTTTCAATGGCATCTTCTATGTTTGTTGTGGCAGATAACGGCTTATTGTAGTTAAAGTACCAGTTTACCTGCGAATACTCATTATTCTCAAACGAGAGGATGAATTTTGCTGTTGACGTGGAACCTGTTATAACCATTTCAAAATCAAGGTTCCAGTTTCCCTCATTACCAATTGAACTTGATTCTATTGAATATTCAACGGGAGTGTAAACACTCTCGTAATATTTTGGTGAACCTTCTGTAATCAAAAGTGAATTAACCGAATCGCTAAATGTTGTAGCATTGTCTCCGGGATAATTAATAATTGTTGCATTGAGCCCATTCCTATTAACTATCATATCGTTTACATTGGCTAATGTTATATAACGATTATCAATAGTAATTCTTTCGTTTAACACAGTTGGTCCGAACGCTGTCGCACCACCTATTGAATCATAGTAATAAGTAATACCGTTGTATATGTTGCCATGCACCTCACCATAAGAGCCTCTTCCACTATTAAGCACACCATAGCCTTCCCATATTACCGATTTATAGTAATATGGTTTATAAAGTACTGGGTGTTTAAAAATGCCGCCACCATATTTTAACGGAGGTGTCCTTAGTGTTGAATTATCTTCGCTTCTACCGGTTATATATATGTCTATAGGGAAACCTCTGAGCATCAGAATACCCATATCAAAATCACCGAGGACTTCGCCACTATCTTTAACATCAAACTGTTGTTTTGGAGTGTTGTTAACATATGTTATAACATCCCCAACGGTTGATGGATAGAACAAATTTATTCTCATCTGTGTCTGGCCGGAGGCAACTCTCATTGACGTAAACGTATCATTCAATTCAGAATTTTTATCGAGTGGCTCCCTGAGAACATAAAAAAGATTTTTCCTTATATACCACTTCTGGTCATCACTTAACTCTGAATCTGGGTCATCAATATGTTCATACCAGTTGTTCGGATATTTATGCCAGATTTTAATAAGTGGATTTCTAAATGTAATAGGTGCATCATCTTCGGATTCAACAACATCCCTAAAGATATTAAAATCTATTGCATCTGGTTCGCCTATGTATATGTTATCTTGTATGAGAATTGGAATTGTTGATTCTGCGCCATCTTTTACTATAACATATAAATCGTAGTTTCCCTCTTCACCAGCATAAACATAAAAACCATTCCTTGTGTTCACAGTAACACCATCAAAAACAGTATCTTCTGAATATGATGAAAACTCTTCGAATTCAAGAATATCTCTTGTACTGAAATTACCAACTTTAACTATATGACTCTTGCTGGCGAACAACATTGTTAATTTGTCACCTATATCACTTTTCTTCAATGGTTTCGTTTCATAATCACCAGGTACAGAAGGGTCAACACATGGATTAATGTCTTTATATGTGAAAATAGTGTCTCCACTACAATTTTCAGTGTTAGCATACTCAAAATTGAACCAACCTTCAAGATTGTCTCTATTTGGTGCACTTCCATTAACCAATTTTTCAGTACTGTTAATGATATAATCATCTTCTTTAAACGGTATTCCTGTTATTTCAGTACATACTGTTAATTTTTGCTGTACAACTTCTACGAGTTTTGTTGCAGACCTACCTTCTGAGTCGGTAATTTGTATAACGTGTTTACCAAGCCCAAAATCAAACACATTTTTGCCATCTTCTTCCCATCCTTTAATTCCAACGTATACCTGTTTTGAACTAATTTCTTCTTTGTATATCTTTGAATATTTAGAATCAACAACAATCTTAATAGGAAGTGCGGTACTAAACACCCTCAATTCATCTTCCTCTGTAGATGTAACGCCAGTGCGGAATATAGACACTTCTACTTGTGTTGAGAAAGCATCTAATATTCCACCACTTTCATCGTCTCCACAACCAACATAAGAGAGCGTTGCGTTCAATCTCATATCTCTGGTTGACATGGTGTGCTTACACTCAGCGAAGAATTGTCTGCGAAGCTCATCGAGGGCTGTTGAACCTGGAACGAGACCAAAATAGAAATAGAATGAGTTGTTATAAACAGGCATGTAATACCCATTTTCATCATTACCAAGATATTTTGTTTGTATGGTTGAATTATTATCTTTTTCCAATCCAAGCCTAAACCTCATATAATCGCTATCCCTGTCATCCAAAGACCTTCTTATTGGCTTTATATCTTTTTCATCAAGATATTGTGTACGAACATCCTTTAATGAAACACCATCTTCATCAACAAGACTGTCTTTTGAATCTTCCCCCCGTATCAAATATTTATTCAAGGCTTCCTCGCTCAATGGATTGGATTCATTATAATTACCTCTCGTGTATCTATACAATTCGCCTCCAAAGTTCTCAGGGGACATATATTCAAAATCGTAAACAGTGAGCCCGTTTTCATTGACCTTTGTCTTCAGATTATTCTGGTTCAACGTTGAGAATATCTTTCTAAAATTACCACCTGAAATATCATCTTTCGCAATAACACCATTTGGGATTATATCGAGATATTTTCCAGTGTTATCATCGCCGTACCCATCAAAAACCTCTTGTCTTGAAGATGGCCAAACATTAACCTCGCAAATCCTTTTAAGATTTACGCAGGATTTGATACTACTTTCAGCACTGACACAGGAAATACCAAGGAAATGTCCTCCAGGTGTGTACAACTTAGATTTTTTAACCTCTCCCTGACCTGGACCAGTATAACCCCAGTCAATACCAGATTCTTCTGTTAAAGTTCCGTCATCCTGTGGATTAAGTATAGCGTCCGTTACATCAAAAATACCACTGAAAGTATCACCAGTGCCGAACGGTGCATCCCCTCGAACAGCTTTATAAGTAAAACCTTCTTCTGTTGAATCTGTGTGTGCAAGTGGGGCCGGGATTTGGTATGTAGTACTTGTCAGTTCATTTGTGAAAACCGGAGTACCGTTTATGTCACAATCAACAAGGGAACCTAGAAGAACAATATCCGTAGCGAAAAGATTCACCTTTCTGTTCTTTGCCATGTTCCTATAAGTAACGTATTCGCACGGTCTAAAATAATAAGCATAAAGTCCGGAAGCGGTAAGTTCTGAATGAACAACACCACCGTCATTAAACACCCTGAATTGTTTTCTTCCAGCCTTTTTGTGACACTTATATTTCTTATTATCCTTACACCCTATTTTTGTGCCTATCGAATTATCACTTACTTTGGCTTTGTATGATACGCCACACTGTTCAGTAAGATTATTCTTCCTTTCAAAAAATCTCTTCTTATACGTGTCATTACAAGCCCTGATTTCCACTCTGGACTTACCAAACAAGAAATATTTACGTTTCTTTTTAAGGCTTCTCTCCCAACGCGGTATATAAACCATACCGTTAATCCAGTCGTTGTAGAAATCAAATTGTATTACCCTGAACTCCTGGGCAAGGCTGATTTCCACACACTGAAGGAAATAGTTCAAACCCCTGGAAATGACATATTGATATGATGTGCTACTTGTTGTGGCTGTTGCAGAATCGTATATAACAACCTGATTTTCAGCATCTTTTTTATCGTCTGAATTACTACTGTCTATGGATTGTTTATCCTCCATTCCGCCACCGGTCTTTGTTTTACTTGAAGAATAATCCACCTGGTCCATTTTTCTACCATCAATTCTGGCCATCATATTCTTCCAAATATAAAAATTCGGGTCGCCATTATAAACTTTTCTAGAACTGCAATTTGGTGCAAAGAACCAAGAACCTTCAAGAGCCTCGCACATTGAGCCGTCTATATATATGCAGGATAGGCTTTTAGCCATTTTGTTGAAGAAATCCCCAATAGCAGCAATACCCCTAGCCAACAAACTAATTGGACTAAGCACAGTATTAATAACAACCCTCAAAACCTTTCCCCAGAATCCATTTCCACCAACGGTCTTAAACCAATCAGAAATGGTTCTTGCCGTCCTAAAAAGCCCATTGTTCACAACTTTAGAAAGGACATTTGACAGTGCTGTGATGAACCCATTATACACACCAACCAGCCAAATCAACGCACGTACGATGAGACAGGTAATCACAAACTGGAATGAAAGGTTAATCCTCATATTGTTATAAGGAATAGGATTGTTCTGCCCGTGGTAGTTACACTGCTTTATACCGCTGAATCTTCTGTTACGGTTGCCATTACCCTTTTGGAAACGCGGGATAAATGATTTAACGGTATATACGTTGTTCCAAAGTAGGTCCCTGAAACTCTCGTCTTCTGTAAATGAACCGAACACATAATCAGGTTCATACCTTGCATTCTGGGGGTTATTCGGAACTAATACCTTCGCCCTGAATGAATTAAGGCTGTCATTCTCGAAATCCTGCATAGAGAACCTGAACCTCACGCTTGTCCTCGTTGCGATTCCCTTGGTCGGGTCATTGCTAGGCACGAGATTACCATATTCATCAGTCATAAGGTAATCGAGGTTCATAGGTATCTGATAGCACCACACGCCGTTGTCGTTAATGAGTTGCGTTCCCTGGATATTGAACTGCTCAACCTCACCGTTCTGTTTTTTCCTAATCATCTCAATAGTTCCGGAACCGGTGACAAGTTCTTCCATCATACCCATTTCAGCGGTAGGTATACATTTCTTGCTGATGTGGTTTGAATTCGTATCGGAAACAATGGAGCCCATGAACACACACGTAGGCTCGAACTTGTAGTTGATGTCTATATCGTGGCGGGTGATACCTATTACATTCTCATCCTCATCGCCCCAGAACGGATAAACATAAACCGAATCATCCTGTGATATTATCTGTGGGAGATTTGCCAGGTTGTCATCGACCTTGAACTGGTTTGCGTTCTCAAATTGATTGATGTTATAACCCTTGAAAATCATATCCCTTGGCTTCTGGCTGAGCACACCAACGTCGGAAAGGTCGGTATCGAAGTGAAGAATCTGGCCACCTGTAGGGATTCCGAAAATCATATAATCACCCGCGTTGTTGGTCCTTGTGGTGAACTTATAGTAATTGTCGTAGATTTCCATGTAGTTGTCATCATCGAGAACCAGCCTCTTGTTAGGGAACGTTCCAACTACCTGGTAACAATCGTCATTTCCAACATCAGGAAGAAGGTTGTACCTGATGTTGTCTGTATTTTTCTGTGTCGGTTTTGTATATGGATATATGGCGTTATAGATAGCATCGTTCTTCGTGGCATCAGTTGCAGCAATGAACACACTCACCTTCACATTAGGCACACCGAAACCACCATTGGCAATAGCGCGCCCAACCACGACACCATAATCAGCGGCGTGGAACTTATATGCGTTTTCCTGCTTTATCTTAAGGGACATAATATCAATGCTGTCAAACCTTTCAGTCAATTTGACGGTTAGGTACTTGTCCTCAACCGGAGAATCTTCATTTACCCCGATTTTTGTCCTGATTCTATATGATTTGTTGTTTTCCGACATTCTATTTCTTGCTTAATCCAATCATTTCATCCAAATGGAGTACGCCGTCACCTTTAATAACGGTCTTCCATATCAACCTTACAAAGAGAAAAGGAAGTGCCACCACTAAAAAAATACCGAGGAAGACATACTGAATACATTTCCATATCCCGGACTTCAATATGTCTTTCCTTGTGGCGTTTGCAGTTGTTCCATATCTCTTTCCCAACTCATATATAGCCCTATTTGCCTTACAATCACAAGCCATTATCTTTCTCTTGCTCTAATTCTAATATCCCTGTCCTTGAATTTAATTTCAAACATTGACTCAGAGTCACTATAAAGAATCCCGTCAAGAGCATCAATGTCAATCCTGAACCTATTCACCTCACCAGTCTCCGGCGTTCCTTCACAACTAAAATCTGTGTATTCCGGAAGAGATGATTTAGTCAATGAGTACTCCCCGTTGTATTCGTTATATATCCTTATTTCAAACACGTTTATAACACCATCGACTTTCATGATTTCCTTGATAATATCACTTACATAGATATCCTCACCCATCTGGTGCTTTCTGATATCCATATATGAATAGATTACGTCAATAACCTGTTTTATGACGCTCGACTTGTTGTAGTTCTTGTCAATGTACATATCCGCCTCAACCGAAATATTGATTACCTTGCCTGAACGAACCTCAACATAATCGGTAATCATCTTGTACTCACTAAGGTAGTTGATGATGTTCTTAACAAGTATGTCCGGAAGAACGGCTGAAAGATGGCCATTATTATCAACACCCAACATATTGATTCTCACCTTGTTATTCTCCTCAAGAACACCAATCCTGAACGGGGTACCATATTTAGGGGGGAGTTTGAGAATCCTTTCGTAATAGTCCTTGACAGTAACGCACCTGTTCTGAGCACCGTTGCTGTATTTGATTAGGTTACGTACTTCTGCTTCCGTCGGCATATCCTTACCGGAAACCGATGGTGTGACGTTTCTAACCGAAATGGTCTGTTTAACCGCCTCGATGATAGTTGGGTCAAGTCCTGGAACACATCCGATTTGCATATCATAGTAAGCGATTGTGTTTATGGCACCCTCAGCAACATTTGAAGCCTGTCCGCCACCGACACGATACCTGATGTACATCGTCATATCCTGCCTTGGGAGCACACCGAGAGAATCGTTGTTTATTAACTTGGAAATCATATATTTACCAATTTCTGTTGCCCCGGACAAACTAATATCTTCAATACTTCCGTCAACCTTACCGGCACCGAAAATAACCTTCAAATAGCCCATATCGGTAAATTCCGTGATGAACTTCTGTTTAAGCGGCTTCCATTCACCCTTGGTCACGAAATAATTTGTGTGTGCGGTGTCATTGTGGTAAGTATACTCATATATTTCCGGATTACCGTCTGTTCTCAGGACATCACCCCACCTGCTCTGGTCTGAAAGGCTGTCAACCTCGAAGAACCTGTATACCGGAACCTTTCCAACCCTGTTTTTATCTCCTGGGGTAAATTCTTCAGTAAATTCAAACTCACTCACATCCGGGTCTGCCATATAATCAACACCATCCTTGAAAATAACGGATTCAACGTTCATAACCCCCTTGTCCGGGATAATGAACTCCATGAACGGAACGATGTCTGTCGCCCTTATAACCCTCTTGTAAATCTTGCTCTTACCGGCGACAACAAGACAGCGTTTCCCAATCGTATAACTAACTATCAAACCGTTACTGTTCCTGTTAGGGATTATCGTCCTGTCGCTGTACCCGTTGTTGTCAAACTGGTGCGAGAAGTCAACGTCGTCCATCAACTCGAAAATCTGATTACCGGCGGCGAATTGCATACCTTTCCTTAAAAGCGGAGCATAATCCCACTTCGGTTCCCTGGTGGTCGATGAATCATTCCCGTTAGGCACGGATGTAGGAAGTACGCACGTCAATTCAACCTCCGCAACGGAAGCCTTTGGGCCTGGAACCTTCAAACCTTTACTCCTTGCAAGGTTCATCAACGACGACATTTGCTGTGCACTATTGACGGATGTCTCCTGATATACCCTGTCCGCCAAATATGAAAGGTTGTCGGAGACTGCGGCCATAAGGTCTATAATCCACGAACCAACAGAAGCGTCATTAAACGTGTCTGTCAGCGTTGGGTAATATTCCTTTGAAAAGTTTATAAGGCTGTTCCTGTAATCGGAAAAATTCCTGTTCAAATAAGATATCTTCTTCTCCATATATTAAAGTTTGATAGTTAATTCTTGTTCATCTGTCGTGGACACTCCGTTTGTTACTGTGAACTTGATGGTAACAAAAACCATGTGGTCATCATCGCATTCTGTATATACTTCAACATCAGTAACTTTCACAGAAGGTACATATTTCTCTGTTGTCGCTGAAATCTCATCACGAATTTTATCCCACGTCGTCTGTGTATTGTCGTCAAATATGAATTGTATGAGATTTGTACCAAAATCAGGCATCCTCACCCTCTGTCCTTTAGGTGTGAAAATGGCGTGGAACATATCACTCTTGGCCTTATCCACAAAATTCTGGTTAAGGTCGAGGAAAATCTCATCATTATTTTCTTTTGTGAATGGGAATTTTATACCAAAATATTGCTTCCTCTTTTCCATCCTAAATGTTTTACTATAAATATTGAAAAACTATTTTCTTTTAAAGCAATATACTGGTTTTCTTTGTGTTTGTAAACAAATAATCCCCGGGCCTCAACCCAGGGATTTTTCAATTAAACTATTGTCCAACATTCATAAAAATTATTAAACTCGCCGTAAGGTATCGTTACATATCCATCTTTTCCAAAGTGTCTCCCCCAGGAATTGCGGATTATGAACCCATCTTTGTTCCATCCAACTATTGATATTGCGTGGCCTCCGTAAAACGTGTTCCTTCTCTTAATCCAGAATTTATCTGTTCCGGTTGCGTCCCACACAGGAAGTGCACCGAGGCAAGGGCCATTAATAATCAACGCATATTTAAGTGCTATCGGGCTTTTCACCAACGCATACTCCTTTATTTTAGTGATTCCATCCTTCGTGATTATACCATTATGTCGGAGATAATGCAGTGCGTCCTTGAATGTCATTCCATCTGGACCACCTCCTGCCTCATAGAAGAAGGTTTTCAATTGGTTGATGTTCTTGAAATGGTCTTCCTTAGCCCCGGTCGCCATATTCTTTCTCCAATTGACATATGTGGAGATAGAACAAGCCACACAAATCGGGTCCTGCCCCTGGTCCAGGATTTTGCTCATATAATCAACATAAGAATATTCCTCCGGGATGTCGAGACTGCCTTCAGGTGTCCCAAAAATGTGTTCGGTTCCATCCATCTTTGACGGGGCACATCCCAAAGCCCTTGATTTTCTAATAGCCATATGTTATGCGTTTGTAAATGTTATATGTGTCCTCATCAACTATCATCAGGCGGTAAATCTCCTCCCCGTTCTTCTCCAGTTTCTTTATGAACATATACTCGGTGATGACATTGTTCGTCTCATAGTCCCTTGTCGAATATGCCTTCCAAAGTTCGAGGTTCATAGGAATGGCATCAGCGACACAGATTGAATCGAACTGTGCGTGGGTAAAATCTCTCTCATAGAGTATCTTCATATTAACACCGTATGTCTCAGGCACTTCTTGTTTCTGTTTGCAAAGAAGGCCACAGCCAGACATAGACGCTATTACGAGCAACCCAAGTAAAAATGACTTAAATTTCTTCATAATTTTGTTTTCCTATAAATATCAAACGTAAAAACAAAAACCGACACTGTTTCCAGCATCGGTTTTCAAATCACTTATAGTTTTCCAAAAGATATGTGTAAAGAGCATCTATGTTTTCCAAATTCGTTTCAGTGCCGTCTTTTTCATAGATTATTTTATCCACATCCTCGTACAACCACCAACTAACCAAGTCTTCACCGGCCTCACCGAACTCATCTTTAACCCATTTGAAAAAAATCTCATCGGCATAAAAAAGCTCCTTGCATTCAATGGTTTCAATCTTCAAATCTGAAAGTTTGTTTCCAAGTTCGGTTATCGCCTCAAGTTTCCTTATGCAATCCTTAAAATCTTCCCGTTTCATATCACTTGTTCAATTGGTAATAGAATTCATCCTCTCCACGGAAAAGCCATACGATTGCCTCTACAAACGCAACTACCGCCGGGATGCACGTCCAACAGAAAAGAACCGCGAGCACACCTAGCACCCATCTTTCCATGTAAAACTCCTGGAGCCCGAAAAATCCACCGATTATCGCCAGGACAATAAAATTCCAAAAACGTTGTCTCTTTGTCATATTTTATCCCTCCAAAATTTGTTTGTTATGTCTATTCTCTTGCTGTCACCATCGTCCAAATGTGCCTCAATCTGGTACAGACGTTGATTTGTTGTCTCATAATTTAAAGGCCCGAACTCAGGAATATATGGGCCAATTTTTATGTAATTGAAGTACCAATCATATTCCTTCTCAACCTCTTCCCTTCCGGAGTACAATGCGGTCTTCAAGTGTGGGTAACGGACGTGAATATCCATCGCCAGCCACTTTAACGCCTCCGGGTCTTTTCCTTCTCCCATAAAACACACACAAGTGATGCCCTTATTTTTTTCTATCAACCCAAAAAGTTTGTCAGGTGTAAGCTCTTCACCAATGTCTTCCCTGAGCCATGGACTATGACATCCAACACAATGCCCTGGACAATTTGTGATTTCTATCGCCAACGTGACCTCATCAGGCACTTCGTTGAAAACTACCGAAACGGTATCTGGTTTGTATTTAATCATCTCTTTCCTCCTTTATATATGGATATTCTTCATTTATTCTCTCCACTTTATTCATAAACTCATATGGGCCAGCACCTGCCTGGATTGTTACAGACCCTCCGCAAGATTTTCCGTTCTTACCCTTATAATATACCCACGCGACAGCACCGGCGTTGATATCCCTCACACTGAACGGACTGTTATAGCCATAATCCTTCGGCATCACAACCCTCCACCCATCAAAATTAAGTATGAACGGGACGAGCATAATGTTGTATTCAACCCACTCCCCGTTTTTATCCTTCTCTTTGTAATGTGAATCATATGGTGGTTCTGCGTTACAGTCATATGGAGCATCATCCCAATCATCACCCCACTGTTCCGCCAGGCTTTCAGGCGTAAAATAAGCATAGTACTCCTGTTTCCCCTTTATATAATCCGGATTTGGATACTCTTGCATTTCGGCACCTTTCTTCAATATCTGATTTGAATCGTGGCCAAATTCGGGGTCGTCCCAAGACATATACCCTTGTTTGTGTAATTTTTCTTCACGGAGCCTATCCTGTTCCTTCCATTCATCTGTCTCCCTATATGCCTTCGCCTCCGGAGTATAATCATAATATGTTGGATTTATCTCACCAATGTAGCACAATCTATAATGTATATGTGGAAATGGTTCTTCTTTTTTCAGTTCTTCAAATGTTTTTGTCGTGTACATATATCTGCTTTTTGCAAATATACAAAAAAACCCTGAGATTTCACATCCCAGGGTTAACATTATTTCTTAGCCCATTTTTTAGCATTCTGAGCAAAAATAGCTCTCTTCTTCGTCAGTGGATTCTTCGAGTGGGTAAGTTCTTCAGTTGTTTTACCAGTCCTTTCCTTCGTAGCGTTAAATTTTCCCTTGTTCTCCGGGTCGATGTTGATGCCCTTCTTTTCAAGTACTTTCTGTGTGCCTTCCCTTATGATTTCATTAAGTTCTTCCTCGGTCATCTCAAGAACCCGGCCCTCATTTACCGACTGCTGCATTAGGCTCTTCGCCAGTTCATCCCAATTAGCATTGAAAAACTGTTCTGTCGTGTAATCCTCGATTGCTTCAGTGTTCATTGACCTGTACTCCTGCGGATAGTTCCAATAGATAAACGATTCAAAAGCATCAAACGCATCGGAATCATCAAGAAACTGCACAACATCCCAACTTGTCATTCTTTTCCAACCATCTTCATCAAGCGTCCTCATAACATCATAAGCCTCAACGCTACGAATTCCATCTTCAACAACAAAGAAAGGGTCCTTGGCATTATAGTTTGAATCCTCACCAATGAGTGAGTAGACAATGAATGATGGCGAATAACCCTGAAGTCCTTCATCAAGACCCTTTTCATCATTCAAGAAGAGCATATCACTTGAATATTTCTTGCCAGCGTTGTATGCGTTGACCAAAACCTCTCCAATTCTTGGGTTTCTGCCATACTCGACATCACTCATTATGCGTTCCAATAAGCACTGTGCCTTCGTTTTCATAATACAATCAATTTCTTATAAATATCACTATCCTATGCTTTTAACATCAGAGTATGCTCTTTTTTCTGCCTCTATTTGTCTTGGTTCTGCAAAAGACGAAATCCTCTTAAGATAACCAATGACACGTGTGAGCCAGTCGAGGTTCTCACTACCGCAATGAGGACACTTTGTAAGCGTATGTTTTGAAATATATCCACAATCATTGCAAACGGTGTTCCTCACATTGAAAGTGAAATAATTACAACCATTTGCAGCTGCAATTTTCATCAACTGGCGATATTGTGCCTGCGAAAGGTGCTCCTGCAAATTAGCATGAAGGGCACTACCTCCGTCAAGATATTGAACATATTCTTTTCCGTGCAACTGCATTTTTTGGATTATGTTCACTTCAGTATCTTCTGGATTGTAGAAATATGAACTATATAGGTTCCTGTTAGGGCTTACCCAATATCCATCCTTTTTATCCCATTTATAATTCTTCGCAGCAAGATTTTCAGCGGGAACAAATTCAGTATTGAACATGCAATCCCTGGTCTTGTCTTTACGGTTCTCAATATTGATGGTTTCAAGGATATTATTCACAAACTCTTTATACTCATCATTCACACCGACTTTAATACCTAAAAATTCAGCAGCATCGGTAATTCCATTCACACCAACAGTCAGGTATTGTTTCCTCATATCAATGAAGCCCGCATTATAAACATCAAGCATGCCTGCCTTAAGGAAATCCTTGATTGTTTCATTGAACGCTGTCTGATACTTATGAATTCTGCTTGTCTGTTCCCTGATGTCTTCACGAATGTACTCATAAAGTTTATCCTTGTCATATTTCACACCATTTTCAGGGACGTTCTTTCCATCTTCAAGAGTGATATCAAGTTCATCAACAAAATACCTTCTAGCCGCATTCTGTATTATTCTAGGAAGGTTCATTGACATAACTGACTTTGAACCAGTTGAAACAGATGCGGTACCCATGGAATACTGGTGTGTCGTGTGGTTATGGTCTTCGTCAGCATTGTCAAGGTCTTTCAAACTGTTTCTCAAACGACAGCATGAACTCAAAGAATCCGGGCTATCCGATAGATAACAGAAGAAACTGTGCCCCTCTGACCACATTTCAGCGGTAAAATCTGCGTATTCTTTATCAACGAAATCATCAGAACCATCCGTAAGGAGAGCCATTGTCTCAACTGGGAAGGTAAGAATATATTTCTCACGCTCCTTGTTAAACCATTTCATAAAATGCTTCTGAAGCCAGGAAAGAGTCTCCCACTTCGGCTTTGTGCCATCAGGGAAAACGAATTCGCCAAACACGCCTTCAAAATAAGCTTTGTCAAAATATCCAATATTCCAAAAGACCGTCTGGTAACCACGATTTCCGGCTGGCATATTCATTGAATGAACCACCTGTTGGAAAGCATTATCAATAACTTTTACCAGTGTTCTCCTCTTCGATGTAAGGTCAACAACGTCGTCAAGGTGATTGATGTAATCCTGGCCATAGTCCTTACGAATGAAATAATCCATGTACATCAGGAACTCCGGAGTGGCGACCGCACCCATGAACTGGGAAGAAACGGAATATACGAGGTTGATGAACTCTCCACAGAATGACCTCAAATCAGTAGGGGCAATCGATACGCCACCCAATTTCTGTAACCCGTCTTCGAGGAACGGATACATTGTAATAGCGACACAATACGGATATCCAGGGGTTCCACTCTCATCATGCTTATAGAGAACGTGACTCTGAAGGTCTTCCAAATACTGGTCAGCCAATTTCTTGGAATACATCTTCTTTATCTTGTCGGTAAGGATGTAACGATTTTGTTTGATATTGTTTTCCTTGTAAAGTTCCTGGCCAAGGGTGACAATGTTTTTATTCGTTACGTTAGCATTGGAATCAAACTTCGAACCGGTTGCCGCATTTGATGCGTTTATGTATTCCTTGATGAAGTCGTTCTTCTTGTTAAGGTCTTTGCGGTCATCATTGTTCTCAATATACGCCTTCGCTACTTTCTTGTTGATTGACATAAGAGCCTCTTCAACTTGTCTGCGAATTTCCGCCGTGGTCATACCTTCATATATGAAAAGACCATTCACAATGTTTTCAAGTATGATATCTTCACATTTTTCACCTGCCGTTTTATATGCTTCACAAATACCATTTTTAACCTTTTCTCGGCTGAACTCCTCAACCTGTCCCTTACTCTTTCTTACTTCCATATTATAATATATCTTATTTTTTATTGTTCTTTCACTAGTTGGTAATACATAAATACAGGGTAAAAATAGGAAAAATTTTCAACTTTTAATCAAAAACGGTGAAGTGATTGACTATCAGCAAGAAAATTTTTTCAACAATTTTAATAGTCATATTCATCTTCGCCCTGGGCACGGAAAACCTTCGCAGCATATTGATTATCAGCGTTTTTCTTCTCTTCAGCCATTGCAGCCTTAAATGCAGCGTGGTTTTCATATGTCTTAACATTGTCCATTGAAATCGTGCAAGTTCCATTATCGAAGTGAATGCCCTCATAAATCCCACCAGAACGGCCAGCACGGTTCTTAAGGATGGCCAACGTTGCCTCATTGTTGTCCATATCTTCCAATGACCTGGAGATACTGATAACAACCTGGGCGATTTGTTGCTTCTTAATTGAGCCGCCACCCATTGACATATTGACTATTTGTGCAGTGAAACTATCCTTGCCACCCTGGGACGGAATCCAAACTGCAACGTTTAACTCTTTGGCTGCACCTTCAAGTTTTCTCATACTGATTCCCTCCTGGGTCCATTCGCTGAGATTTCCGCCGCCCTTCTCGTGGTCTATGGCCTCAAAATAGTCAATGGTAACCATATCAGGATGGAAGCCGTTGTTTATGGTTTTCTTTATGTAGGAGATGATATCGGACATGGTTATTCCCATTCCTGGAGTAAACCTCTTTATGATAACATTTTTCTTGAGAATCGCATAGTCCTCACTATTATGCAGCATTTCAAGAAGTTTCTTCCTCTGCTCATCTGAAAGACCGCCGTTTTCTGACTTTGCTTTCATAAGAAAAGCTTCAACACCGGTCATCCTTGAAATATATTTTCTCCTGATATCAATTATATCATCCTCGAAAATGATTTGCAGAACCTTTTTACCGTGAGTGGCCGCATAATAACTGAATGCTGTCATCATTGTAGTCTTACCGTATCCGGAAGGACCGATAACAAGACCCAATTTACCCTTGTCAAGCCCTCCACCTAGGCAAAAATCAAGTTGTTCAATCCCGGTTTCAATAGATTCGACACTATCTGCGGAAACAGCGTCTTCAAGATTATCCATCGGGTTTTCACTTTCATCTTCTTCAGACGTAACCTCAACTACTTTTTCAAACTCTTCCTTACATTCATCAAAACGGTCCAAGTCTCCATCCTTAACAAGTTCAAGAACCCTGTTTGCGACCTTAACCATGTTCTGCTGTTTGAAAAATCTTTCAGCAGTGTCCTTCGTAAGGTCGTAATCAACAAGCGTAACCTCGTCCTTTATTTTGTTTAGTGACTCCCTGTCTATGTTAAGGGAAATTTCGTCAGAATTCTTTACACCTAACTGGGTATAAATCGTTACATAGTCCGGAACCTTTTCATATTCAGAGTAACCGTCCTTCATAATACGCACGATGTTCCTTAATGAAGACTCTGTGAACATGTTCTGATTCACAATAGGCTCCATCTTTTCGAAAAATCGTGGTTCCTCAATGAATAATTTTACTAATCGATACTGATATTCTACCCCGAGATATCCGAGGTTGCTTTTATCTACCTTCGCCATCTTCTCTCCAATTTTCTGCAAATATACAAAAATCTTTCAGTAAAAAACCCGGAGATTTTTGAAACCCCCGGGTGATTTTTACTTTTTGTTTTTCTTGGAGAGTTCGCCATTCTTATACGGGTACTCAGGTCTTGGTCCTACATACTCTGGGACATTATCATACGTTTTATCGCCGTATGTCATCTTCGTGGTGTAAGACTCCTTATCCTCTTCGGAGCAAGCCTCACAAATTTCACGAATAATAATAGGAACAAGGTCTGGCTGACCGGCATTACACCAGTAGTAAAGACTCATTTCATGGCTCAGCTTAGAAATATCCATGTCGTCATATCTTCCACGGCCATTGGAAATATCAACGCCGTTACGAATAAAACGAGGATAAACGTTTCCATCAAAAATGGTTTCACCTATAACCCTTCTTGCGGGGTTCTTAATGAAATCATAACCGTTGTCAATAACGGCAAACCTGAAAGTTGTATCCTGCTCATCATCCGGAGCATCAACAAACTCATTGTAATCGGTTCTGACACCTTCATCGAAGAAATCATCACCACCCTTCCACACATACTCGTGAGCCTTTTCTCCACGAATAATAATGTGGGCACCATAATGAACATCCGTGAGATTAAGCGGATTCGTGAACCACTTTCTCATCTCATCCTCGCTGTTAAAAATAAGCGGGGTCATATGGCGAATGTAAATTTCAGTCTTGGTCTTAAGACTATTTTCAATAATTTCGGCGCACCCCCTGACGGTATCAAGAAATTCCGTAGAGTAGATGGAACGCTCATTAAAATTATTGATTCTAAAATACCGCTGACAAATGATATTGCCATTTACAGTAAGTTCAAACTCGAACCTCTCCTTTCTAATTTCTCTCGTAGGCTCGACGTTCTTAAAGTTAGTTTCTTTCATCCTAAATGAAATTAAAGTTAAACATAAAACCTTGGTTCAGATTTAAAACCAATGCAAATATACACAATTTTATTGAGATTAAAAACTTTTTTCGTTTTTTTTGTAACGTTCTTCCTCTCTTTTTATAAGCGGTTTGAATGACGAGAAGAACGTGGAGAACTTCGATTCATCATACAGTTCGCTTATACCATCTTCTCTCACAAGGTCATACAGATTTTTGAACGAGCGTCCTTCCGGGTCCTGGGGAGCGTACATCATAGAATCCATATCTTCCTTCGCCTCTTTTGTCACCATAGGGTCTGACAAGTCGATGATTTTCTTGTTTATCTCGTAGAAATCCCCGTCATATTCTTTGTTATGGACACCGTTTATAATATTCTCATATACCTTCAAAGGTTTCTTTTTTTCGTTTTTACGGGACTCCAGCAACTGTTTGGCCCTCTCTATCACCTCATCAACAGTAACTGGCTTATCGGCGATTTCTGGCATAATTTCAAGCAATTTCTTTTCACTCAGCAATGTTATGTTCCCTATGTTATCGGAATTATCCCCGCAAAATATTTTCTTCGTTACGACGTTCCTGTAATGATACCCGAATTCTTTCTTGAAATTCAAAGATGTTATATTTTTATGAAGATGTGGGTTGTAAATATACACATCGTCGGACAGCAATTGTGTTAAATCCATATCGGCGGAAACAATTACGCATTTATCCTCCGGCCTCTTGTTTTTAATGTAGTAGGCAATAAGGTCGTCCGCTTCGGTTCCACGTTCATCCATTTCCCATCTGATAAAGAGTTCATTGAGGTAATAGAGAATACGGTGACGCTCCCTTTCAAAATTAGCATCATCCTGTTCTTCCTGTGACAATTTCTTACCTGACTTCACATCCTCCTCGTATTTCTTTTTCTTAAAATACTTTGTCCAGGATGCGATTTGTTTATTGTATTCCTTCATATAATCCGATAGCCCGGCATCTTTTCCATAATCCTCGTAGTGTTTGTCCCTGTTGCCCTTATATTCGTGGTACAGGTTATAACGAAGAATACCGGAATAGGTGTCGTCGAAGAAACAATACACATAATCCCAATCCCTGGTGACCATCAATTTTTTCAACTGGAGCAAAAATTGGAATATCCCTCCGACGTGCTCTCCATTGTCACTCATCATTTCGTCACGCATGGAAACTTTTAACAGAGAATTTCCATCAACGAGTAGCGTATATGATGGTTTTTTCCCAACTTCCTCACCATATGTCTCCTTTATTTTTTTCCTTACCGGTTGTCCCATAAGTTAGTTATCGTTTTTCGCAAATATACAAAAAATAAAACTATTTATAGTAAAAAATAATGACTATGGAAAACAACAGAAATCCACTTAATGGTTATCGTTACGATGTAAGAGAACCTGGCATAGAAACTGGTGTTGAACAGATGAGGAAACTCGTTAAGAATTCTTCTTCTGAGAATGCAAAAGCCGACAGTGCCCAGGATAAGGCTATAAAGGCCAACAAAAACGAGATTAAAAAGGTTGCTAATGGCCTTAATTCTTTGAAAAACAATGTATATACTAAGTCGCAAGCTGATTCAAAATTCCTGACTGAACATCAGAGCCTCGAAGATTATGCTAAAAAGGCCGACGTTTACACAAAGGAAGAGGTTGATGCGAAGATTCCTGAGGATGTTGACCTTACCGGTTACGCAAAGGAAGAGTATGTTGATAATAAGATTAGTGAACTCATAGCCGGTGCTCCAGATGAACTAGATACCCTTAAAGAGGCTGCTGATGCGATTAAAGCAAATATAGATAGTATTTCCACAATCACCGCTGGCCTTGATTCAAAAGCAAATACTGCTGATGTTTACACAAAAGATGAAGTGGATGCTAAGATTGAACCACTTGCAGTCAAAACTGCTGTTGACGAACTCATAAATCAGGAATCTTCTGAACGTGAGGCTCTTGCTACAGAAGTCGCTAAGAAAGTTGATTGGGTTGAATCAGAAGGCGGAAGAAAGCATATTGTTCTCCCTAACCATAACAACCTTCTTGGTACTGATACCGAGGGTGGTACATACAACCTCGCTATGGTTTCAAAATGGAATGTCGCTGACTTCGGTACTTCAAAACTCCATATGAACCTTAACTCTGTTGACGGCAATGTAACAATTAACGACGACAAACAAATTGCTACTGTAGACCAGATTCCTGATGTTAGCGGTTTTGCTCTTGCAAGCGATGTTGAGACTGCTCTTGCTGGTAAAGCAAACGCCACAGACCTCGACGCAAAGGCTAACGCTGCGGACGTATACACAAAATCTGAGGTTGACGGTCTTATCCCTGACGTGAGTGAAAAAGTTGATTGGGTTGAATCCACACCTGGAAGAAAACATGTAGTACTTGCAAATCACGACAGTATTCTTGGGACAGACACAACGGGTGGAACTTACAACGTGGCAATGGTTTCAAAATGGGATGTTGCTGATTTCGGTTCAAACAAATTACACATGAACCTTAATTCACTTGATGGTAATGTTACTATCAATGATGATAAAACAATTGCTACCGTTGACCAAATTCCAGAAGTTGATAATTTTGCCACAAAGGAAGAACTCCAAAATGCTATTGCTGGTATTTCTATTCCTGATATGGAACAGTATTACAAGAAGGATGAGGTGGATGCTATGCTTGCAGAAAAACAGGCTGAAATAGATGCAATCCTTGTAAACTTCAATAAACTTAAGGAAATTGTTGGTGACCTTGGTGGTGCTGTTGAATATAATATCCCTGAAGATGGCGAATTTACTAAGATGTTAAATAAGAGCGGTGTCATTAAACTCACCGAAGATGTTGAAAGTAACACTTACACCGGCGGTATAAATTCAAAGAACATTACAACATTGAATCTTGGAGGAAAAACTCTTACCACAATCGCCGAAAGTGTTGTCAATCCAACAATTATGGCGAAGGGTAAACAACAAATTACCATCACTGGCAATGGAACTATCAATGCAAACGGTCACGTGGCTATTGAATCTGCTGGTAAAGATGCTATTATCAACCTTGGTGGTACTGCATTCGGTAAACCTACCTATGTTACTGACAGAAGTGGTGGCGAATTAATTTATTGTTACCAAGGAACCATCAACATTACTAACGGTGTCTTTAAGAACAATGGGGAAGATAAGGGCTTTATGATTAACTGCTATGACGCGAACTATCAGAACGGTACAGCAAAAATTGTCATTACTGGTGGTAAGTTCTACGACTTTGACCCTGGTAACAACTCCGCAGAGGGTCCTGGTACATCATTCCTTGCAGATGGTTATGAATCCGTTGCATCTACCGTTGTTGAAGATGGTGTAGAGCACACTGTATATACCGTAAAGAAAATATCTTAATTAAAAACTATTTATAATAAACGTTTTGAATATGGAAAAGAAGAGAATAAAACTTACGGAAAGTGATTTGAGGAATATCATTAAGAATTCCGTACAAAGATTCATCACAGAGAACGTGGATGAATTAAGTCCAGAACTCGCAATCCGTGCTTATAATAAAGCAAGTGACGATAAGAAAAAGCACCCAGGGAGAAGTAAGGAAAGTCCTGACCCGGCAATCAGGGCGAAGAGGGACAGGCAAATGAAAACATTTGGTGATTATGCCGCTAACGGAATCAACCAGGAACTCGGTGATGATGACTTCCTTGCAATCGGTGACCGTGGAGCGAGAAGGATGATGTACGCAAACGGTAAAAACTCCGCTTATCTTACAAAAGACCTTGATGATATTGACAACGTGAAACTTTACAACGATGATTACCAGGAAGGAGACGAACCTTTAACAATTGGAAGTCTCCCTGATGATGAAAGGACAAGGGTCCACGATATGTTCAATAAGTTCAAAGGTTATCACGACAGGGCAGCGGAACTTGATGAAACGTATGTTTATGGCGAGTATAACCCTTATGGCCAGTTTAATGGTGACGATTTAGCAATGCAGATAATTGATGAATATAGTTCAATAATCCATGATAGAGTTAGTAACCCACAAGAACGTTTTAACGGACTTAGAAACTTATTTAGCGAGTATAGCAGGAGATTTGGGCAAGATAAATATATTGAACTTAAAAACTTCCTTGGACAGAAATTCGCAAATTCCCCGGCATCAAAATGGAAAATTGATGAAAACGTTGTGAGAATGAGCCAGAAAGATTTTGAAAAATTTATCAAAGAATCAGTTGAACGAGTTATCAAAGAAATCATTAAATAAATGAAAATCCCCGGGGAAATGAACCTCGGGGATTTTTTAATTATTCAACCTCATCTTCCTCTTCAAATCCAACATCTTCAGCACTTGCCTTCGCAATGTTTTCCTTTCCAAGGGCCGATGCCATTCGTTCCATAATTTCAGGAATACACGTTTTCTTATATTCATTAAGTCCGTCTTCACTGCAAAGCCCATTATGGACACAGCAGATATTTCCAGAATATGTCACATTGAAAGGTGTAGGAAGTTGGTTCTTGGCAATCGAAATCTTACTGGTTATGCCGTATTGATAATCATCTCCCTTGTACGTTGCCTTAAGCCTCTTCGTACCGGCCTTTGCAACACCGCCTACGTGAAGGAGTAATCTCATAGCGTAGAAGAACGACTTACCACCCTTATTCTCGATAGATGCAGCGCCACCAACAGAATTCATAGAATCAAGCCAAATCTTATTGACAACAAAGAACGTATTCATATACTCTGATGTTTGTGACCTTGACCCAGGGATACGAGCGTTAATGATGTTGTTAAACGCTACGGAAAGAGCACCAGCATCAAACATATTATTTCCGGCCTTAGAAGTATATGATTTCCAGGAACCGATACTACCAACGGAATCCCATACAAACAACAGAGGCATAGGAAGTTCCCCATTCTCCTGCTTGTCGAGTAAGTCATTGATAATATATGCAATATCCTCGATTACAGCGACAGTTCTCTTCGTGGATTTCTTTGTTCCAGTTGAATAATCCATATCACCACAGTAATCACAAATTGTAGCATTATTGAAGAGAATGAAATTACCGTCGTAGTCAGCGATAATCTCCTCTCCTGTTTCCTCATCAATGCCCATGACCGGGGTAGCATCCATACCACAGTCAATAGCGTACTTGAAATCAAAATTACCCTCGGTTTCAAAAATAACCGGAAGAATACCTTGTTTCTGGGCTGCTGCTATAAGGCAGTTCTTGATAGTAGATTTTCCAGTATCAGACCATCCACGGACACCACTGAAATAACCCTTCGGAATTCCTGGGATATGAAGTGCCTCCTGAAAAGCCGGTGGCATGATAATCCACTCCATCGGTTTGTCAGCAACAGGGGCGGACGTTATCTTACTCTTGAAAGATTTTAGGTCAAATTCTTTTATTTCCTTTTTCTTTAATGGTTGCTTTGCCATATCAAATTATGTTTTAACAAATTATTCTCTTGCAAATATACAAAAAATCCCCGGAACTTTGACGCTCCAGGGACATTTTATTTTAGAAAGGTAAATCATCTTCTGGGCTGTTTCCGAATACACCGGTCGGCATCTCATTAAGTTCTTTTTCCCTAATGTTTTCAGAAAGTGCCTGCGACGCTATTTTTTCAGCCTTTTTTATTTCCTCATTGGCCTTCTCTGTTTCCTCTGCCCTACGCTGGTCGTTTTCCTCTCTGGTCACCCATTTTCCGGTAGCCCTGTCAAACCAAGGAAGTTTACCCTGCATAACAATGGCAAGATAGTCATAAGGTTTCGGAACAAACACCTCATACCACTTCTTGGGGTCCATAACCCACTTCTTGACAGTCTCCACATCATTTGAAAGAGGGGACGGCTTCTTCGCGTCTGTTACCTGGTAGGAAGTTTTCTCAACTGTCTTTCCGTTCTTGTCAACCTCGGCTTTCTTCTTAATTGTAATCTGAAGGTCATAGCCATAATCATTCACAGAAAGAATGTTGGCCTCCTTCGGGTCTTTTCCCTTGTTATCTGGGTCCGCAAACCATTCAGCCTTCCTGGTTTCATAAAGGGTGAGGATAAGGTTATACGGGTCATCCTTTGTCTGGTGAACATTGGTCTTCCAGAACTTCACACCCTCGTCTTCCTTTCCACGCTCAATACAACGCATGAACACAACTTCTTTTGAGGAGTTTTCTTTTCCACGTTGTTTTAACACCTCTCTCTTCTGCGGGTCCTTTTCCGCCTTCATATCCTTGAAAGCAGACTTAGCGACATCACAGAACGGGCATTTCTTTCCAAGGTTTTCAGTGAACGGTCCTTCTGTCTTCTCCAAACAGATATAAGACTTCCATCCGCTTGCCGAAATTTCCTTTGGCACCCGGAGTGTATGCATATGTGCGTGTAAGAAAGGTGACTTCGTTTCTGGGAATGGGAGTAGTCTGATTTTGATAGTCCTTGAAGTCTCTCCCTCAGCAAGCCTTACATTGAGATAGTTCTTCGCATCGAATACGTTTTGTGCGTAACTGTTTTCTTGCTTTCCTGTCATGTTTTTTTCGGCTTCCATAGCCTCGTCGGATACATCAACGTACCCACCGTCATACAAATTTTCCATTTTATAAATCGTTTAAAAAATTATTATTCTATCAATGCAAATATACAAAAAATATATGAAAAAAATAGCATTTCCTGGGCCATATTTCAGACCCAGGATATGCAATTAAATACCAAAAATCTTAGTTAAATCAGTAAGGTCAGAATCGTCAAGTGAATCTGCAATTTCTTTCCAATTACTTACATTATCAACGTCTGACTGGTGTAGGTCATACTGGTCAGCAACCTCCATAGGGTCTCCGCCGACACGGTAATTTGATGTCTCTTCCTTATCCTTCCAATAATCGTTAGGTTTAACATTGAAAGGGTATGAATCGTTGACGGTCCTGAGGTCAAGTTTCTCAAGAGGGGTAGGATTACGTTTTTCAAGTTCCTGCCTGAGAGATTCTATTTCACTGTCATTCTTGTCAATGAATTTCTCAAATTTGTCAACAACGCCAAGGAGTTTCTCGAATTTAGAACTAAGGTCCTGTACGGCCATATTAGTCTCATCCTGGGCATTGGTGAGGTCATCAACGTCAATAACATTATCATCAGGGCCTGGCTGTTCCATTCCGGCTGTTGGGTCTTCCATAGCAGCGGTGTCGCCACCAATATCAGCACCAGGAGCGCCACCCATCATAGGGTCTGCACCAGCATCATCACCAACCTGTGGGTCAAATCCTTCGGCACCACCTTCTCCACCAGCGGAAGGGTCGGCACCCATTGCGGAAGGGTCACCAGCGGCGTTAGGGTCTGCGGCTGGGTCACCACCAGGAGCAGCACCCATAGCGTTCGGGTCTCCTCCCATAGCAGCAGGGCCACCACCAGGGGCGGGAGCGGAGTTAGGGTCTCCACCAGGTGCGGCGTTTGGGTCAGCATTAGGGTCTTCTCCAACCTCATCAAGATGACCGGAAAGATTCACATATTCAAGTATCTGCTGATATCTTTTAATATCTTCTGATAAAATCTCACCCCTTTTCATTAGTCGTTAAGGATTTGTCTATTATCTTCCGTGAGGATTACCTTTGAACTCTTCGTACGCTCGATAAGCCCCCTATCATTCTTAATAACTTTCTTTGTGTTCTCGCTTGCACCCATCTTCTTGAGAAGTTCGTCCATCTGTGCAAGTTCTTCCTTTGTAAGATTAGCCATTGTTTTCGGGTTTTTCTTCATTATTTTCAACCACTTCCTCTACCTTTTTCCTCCTGTTGGGCTTTGGCTTCGGTGTGGCAATTTTTTCAACAGGTTCTTCCACTTTTATAACCTCCGGAGCAACATATTCTTCCTTCACTTGAGCCTCTTTAACCAGTTCTTCCTTTACTGGTTCTTCCGTTACTGGCTCCACGACTTTCTCCGTTGGTCTTGAGACATATACTTTCCTGGCAATGTGAACTCTCTTGAATTTCTTCACACTGTTAGGGCTTAAATGTCTATTTGATACCATTCTCATTGCTAATTATTTTACTATAAATATCACTGACTATTAAAAAGTCCTTAGATAGTAAAGAAGTGGATTCGCAAATGCCGCCTTTGAGATTTTGTTCTCCGAAAACTCTGTATCTTTAACACTTACAATATTATTGCCATCAATATCTCCCCAGCCAACAAAATCAACGACAGACTTTGCGAGACCGTAAGTAATATTCTCGTGTGGTACGTATATATAATACATTTGTTCCGTACTATATACAACCTTCAAAACATTGCTGTTCAAAACGTTTTTCAAATGGCTTTTCTTTTCATCATCGGCGGTTATGAGGTCTATATATTCATACTTGCAATATTTCATCACAAAATCAGACACATTGGAGAAAAACGCCCTCATATCAGGGTCATAATCGATTCGGCGTTCCCTCTTTGAAAAAGTCCAGTATAGGTTATTCCCAATCTTCTTGTTCAGGACATTTAATTTCCCGCATATGGATTCCGCGTTTTTATACCCGACGATGATTGTAGGTATTTTTGCCTGGTTATCAACAATAGATGACGTTCCCTTGGTCACTTCAATAAACTCGGAAACATCATCTACCTTTGAATTTGTTATAATTCTTCCAACGTATCGCATAAGTTTTATGAATAAGTTTTTTGCAAATATACACAAAAACTACGAATAAAGTTCTTTGTAAATACCTAAAGCACGTTCAACCCTTTTCTTCATAGCACCCTTATATCCACCATCCCATTTATAGTTGTCCATAAATTTCTTTGTGGCCATCTTTTTAACGCCTCCGTTCTCAAATCCACGTAAAACAGCGTCAACCGCAAGAACTATATTATTTTCAAATTCTTTGGTTCCTCGTTGTGCCGGATGGTCTTTTATGTAATTCACAACACCCATAAACTCGCCAGTTCTTTCCTGCATTTCTTTCCAAGCGAACGCAGTCTGGGTTGTTACACTTGTGGCTGTTATTGCAGAAGCATTGTCATCCATTGTAACGCCTGGTGTCGTATTTCCATCAGCACCGGCTCGATACCAATCTCTGAATTTCAGGTTTCTAGACCAAGACCATTGGGCCAAACCTTTTCCATAACCAAATCTTGTCATTGTAGCACGGTCTTTATAAAACGTCTGCCCCTTATAATTAAACTTATCAGCATTTGGTGCATATTTGTCGCTGAACGCATATCCGTTTGTTTGTTCTGCTTTATTGTAATTCCAGTTTTTAATACCAGACTCAGCAGACCAAACACCAGCAACGGCTATACCGAACTCAAGCGGTAATTTACCATCAAAAAACGCAATAATCTCTCTCGCCCTATCTATTTCAGTTTTGCCATTAGGGTCTTTACTACCACTCATCTTCGTTGGGGTATAGTTTCCACTCCCAATATCCTGCATAAGGTCTCCAGCAGCATCAGTTGATTGAACATTTGAACCTTCAATATTATTATTACACATAGTTTATAGTTTTTACATGTTTATTCTGTTCCCATACCTAAAGAAGTGATATCCACCACTATTCCAATGTTGTTTACTTACACTTTCATTGCCAGTATAACAAATGCAATTTTTTTGCTTAAAATCTGAAACCCAGTTAGTACCATTCCACATAGCAATATGCCCAACGCCACTCAATGTGAAACCATCAATTGTCATAACATCACCCGGTTGCCATTTGGAATTATTCAACCAATCATCCCCAGGTTTAGATACATAAATCTCTGTCCATCCATTATCTAAAAGTCTTTCACGGCAAGCACCACCGTTACAACTTGGATAATAACCAACGCCACCGGCTTCTAGAGCACCTTTAACATATGTAGCACAAAGACCAAGCGGGAAAAAATCAGGTTTTGCTCCTGGTGTACATCCGTACTCATTAAGTGTTTTTCCTTTACATTTATATAATTCGCCCCTACTGTTCTTTTCGGTCGTGTTTATTTGTTTATACCCACTCTGGCCGGAATTATGTACAACTATCGTCGCTTTGTTTAACGCATTTATCGCAGCCCTTACATCCAATTCCTTACCTCCCTTGTTAGGAACCTCAAAATCCTGGCCCGGGCTGTTCACATATTTATCCACATTATCAGGGCTCGCGGTATCAGCCATATAATACCCAGTTTCAAGGTCTTTTATATATTTAGCCTTTCCTTCATCACCAGGCATATATACATCCGCTTTATACAAATCAGCAAATTTCTTCCAATCCTTGTTCTGCAACGCATTCTTCATATCCGGATTGTTCTTCAGTAACGTTGCAAAATAAGTACCCTGGGCACCGAAACCACTTGCACAACCATCCCAAAGGTCTTTTACTGATGATACCCCGCACTGACTATACCATTTCCCTGGGATACCGAAAGCGCCATATGTACAGCATTCAGCGACTTTACTTGAAACAAACGTTGCATCCTTCGGGGAAATCTTGTCACCGCCAACTATACTGGTAGCAGCGTTAATGTTTGTTATATTCCCCTGGAAACTGTCTGGAATTACATAACTTGTCGCCGTTTGACTACCAACAGATATATCTGACCTTAAGATACCGGCTTCACGTCTTGCCATCCAAGGGTCATAATATACTTTCAGTTTCCCATCATTAAAGAAACCACCAGTATAATGTGTTTCTGCATATTCAACGGCACGAAGTGCGGCTTTATCGTTAACACCGCTGATACTTGTCATTGTGGTGTATGTCTCCTCATTGTCAAGTCTCTTACCCATACAGTCATAGCAATAAGGCGGATTATTCCCACTTGATGTTGTGTATCCACCCTGGTTTCCGAGAAGCGCATTGTCATTAGGAACGATAGCAAAGGCGTTGTCGTTCCTCTTCTTCCTGTATCTACTCAATCTCTGGCCCGTAAATGTTGTCGTCATGTTTCCAGGGGTGATGCTGTGGGACACGTTATAAATGATATATGTACCCTTGAACATCGGTATGTTATTCAACTGGAAGTACATGAGCGGCATAATGCAGGCGCAACCCATCATCTCGACACCGCATTCATATGAGTAGTTCGAGTAAATGGAGAACAAATCCTGGCCAAGAGCTGTCACCTGAGCATTTTCGCCACTAAATTTATTCGCAATAAGGAACGTGTTGTTGATAGCCACCTCTGTAGTGCGGGGGTTATCCATTGACACGTTTATATTTTTGAAGAAACTCTGGTTCTGTTTTGCGAACGTTACGCCTATAACCGGAACGTTGGATTCTCTTGTGTTCCAGAATGTGGCTGGTGTCCTTTCCGCATCCTTGTTTTCAAGACCTGATTCAGTAACGAGCATGAACGAATCGTCAATGAACTTGTACTGGTCATTTTCACTTCCGTAATCATTTGGCAATGTCACCTGTTTCGACGCTTCCTCAGGGTACATGAAGACAAATTCAGTTTCAGTGTAAATCTCATTCACATTAATCTCATCGTAAGGCATCGGGGTGAACATATCCCTCACATATTGTTTATCTGCCATGTCGTTGAATATAGGAAGGGCGAGCAACTGTACCCTGGCCTGGTTCGCCACATCGTACATAAATGAGTACAGCGAGCAAGCATTTTCATTTGATGCGAACTTGGCCGTCTCAATCTGTTTCGGAAGTTCCTCGATGTTCAATGTAATGGTGTCGCCGACATTCTCGTGGAACGAATTGATATAATGGAAACTTCTCCACATAGCATATCCACTACGTTCCTTGTCGTATATGTATTTGTCAATCTTCGTTGAAATCAGCCATTTGTCATGTATGTTCTTAAGCGATTCATACAACGACAATTTAACCCCGTCAGGAACGCTGGAAGGGGTATTGCTTTCCAACACACCCTTGTTTTGCTCATCAGCGGTTTCTTTCGCGGTTATGCTTTCCATAATACCGGATTTGAACTTATTCCACGCAGCCTGAAGTACGCCTTTGCTGACTTTCAAGGACTCTCTTTCGTTTTCCAGGAACATATCCCTTGTAACGAGTGTCCTTGGGAACGAAACTATTACCGCACACCCGTTTGTCATGAGTGCAGTAACCTTCTTGACGACATCCGAACTAGGTCTCAACATCGTGTAAAAACCCTTCCCAGTACTTGACAATCCTAAACTCGTATGGTTATCGAACAGCGTTTTGTAAAAGGTTCTTGTAACAAAATCATTATATGTCTCGCCACCCCTCGTTTTCCTTTCTTTTCCCTTGAACGCCGCAATCTCTTTATATGTATCTACTATATTTTGGGCTGTGAATCTTGTCCCGTCAGGTTTTCTAAGTTCAAGTCCGTCTTTAATTTCCTGGAAATCACTATTGACCCATTCTATGAACAAATTTATGAAAGTGTTCTTTATGTCATCATGAACATCCCAGAAACCGTGGAAGAGAGCACTGTCATCCTTTCCTTCCAAATATTTCCTGAGCCTTGCGTCCTTTCCGTTTGTGAATCCATCCTTTTCAAGTTTATTAATCTCAGCGTCAACGGAATCGGAAACGATATTAAGGTAAGTATAGTTTGAGCCATTACCAGTATTAGGTATTGGATGTAACGGCCTTCTTATGATATTTCCATTACTCTTTGTCCCACCATCGTAGGTTACCAACTGTTTTTTACCAGGTTTTTTGAATCCACTTGGAACAACCAGGAAATCATTTGAATTTTTCTCCCTCAAGTACAGAGCACCCATAAACAACGCAGTAGCATATGGTATATCGGTTATAGAAGGCGTGTAGGTCTTCATGATTATCGTGCTGACAGCGTGGCCAAGGCATCCATATTCAGATGTGGGCAACGAATGTAAAAACAAATATGCTTTTCCCCAATCACTACTTTGAACCGCATAGAACTCACTCTCAAAAAGACTTTCATCACCGCACAAAAGGCCAATGAGTGTTACGCTTTCCGGTGTATCTATGAGTCCGCCAATCAAATTCTTCTCTACATACTCGTCGGTAGCCGTATCTGATGCCACACCGGTGTTATTTGTTGATTCTCCTGTCCACCACGACTTAATGTACCTGATTACTTTATTGAGAATTCCAGCATTTTCATTCACATAGAACGACCTCGCATCAGCAAACGGTTTTTCATATGGAGCCTTGGCGTAAAACGTATCAATTCCATCAACACCAGCCTGGCCGTTATATAATATACCGTTTATATCCTTTTTATCATCTATGTTATCGGACGCACTTGAAAACAAAGTTACGTTATCGGTGGAGAACAATGTTGGGAACCAAAACTCCCCGTTTCCTATTCCCTTAGCTGCACCTGAAAAATATTTCTTCCAATTTTCCTCATTCCTGAAATACCACCCGATTTGCGATATGTTGCCTTTCTTCAAGTCATCACCATACCCGCTTTCAATATGTTCCTTAACTTCTGAACTTATCCCACCTTTAGTGATGGTAATAACAGGCATAGCGTATTTCCTGGATACACCGAAACCTTCCCTCTGGGTTGTTACAGAACCGGTTGTTGTTGATTGGTTATAAATGTCATTACAGATATCGACAGCACTTTTTGCATCATCGAAATTAAGTGGTACAAAATATTTTCCGTTCTTTGTGTTTCCGTACGAAATGATGAAGTTATTACCGTCCTTTGTAAAAATAGGCGAGTCCATATTTCCAACACGATATATCTCCTCGTTCTTTTTTTTGATATTACCTCCCTTTCCTGTAATGTAACTTTCAAAATCGTCCCAGGTAATGCCGGTGAATACATCTTTCATACCCTTTTCACCCTTTCTGAACGTATCGAATACCGTTGTAGATGAAAAATTCTTAGCATCCGTTCCTCCAAGATGTTCAAAATATTCCGTTTTGTATTTGTCGCCATTGTCAAACCTGTTCCCAACATTTGGATAATCCCTGGAATAGATGGCAGCCAGCATACACCTGAACGCAAATATGGATAAGAAATCCTCAACGTTGCCGTCATACCCATTAGCGTAAGGATTTCTCTTGTTGAAATAGTCGCTCACAAACGTAGGCTCATAATCCTTTCCAAGAATGGGTGGTATAACTTCTTCAGATTTTTGTGCAAGATAGTTCGCGGTCGAGGCGGAAGCTTCTTTATCAGCCTCGAGCGTTCCGTTTATGAATCCGTCAATCAACTTTATTTCCTCAAAGATATTCCTGTTCGAAAAACGGGCATCATTTCCAATCCACTCATCCTCATATACGTCGGTTTGTGGGTCTTTCTTCTTGAACGCGAAAAATGGAGGAAGATAAACCTGTGCCGGAATACCCGAAGCCGTCTGCCCAGGGTCAACCTTTGAAAGTATATCCGTTTCGGTCACGCTAAGGTTCCCAGCATCACTGAACAACCTTCCCTGGCCACCGTTCTGACCCTTTATCAAATCCATACAATTGTACATACAGAACATGAAGGTAGCAAGGTGGGCAAGGCACATATCAATGACATTTTTAAGAGTAAGATTGAATCCGAGAAGGTTATTCACCACCTCATTCTGTTTCTCCTTCAGTCTTTCATTGATGTTTTTGATGTCTTCCTCAATTTTTGTGGTAAGGCCCTTCAACGTTGATTCAAACTCCGAGACACGTAATATGGAAACCGCCACAAACTTGCTATTTTCCACGCTGTTTGCTTTCGCGAGGCCGCCATCCCTCAAAAACGCACCCATATAATCCTTGTCAGCCTCATCAAGTTTCCTCATGTTAGGACTGTCAGGCTTCAACGCATCCTCAATTGCGGTCATTATATACTTATCCACGTCATTTACGGTCACACCACTATATGTAATGTAACCGAACATCGGATTTTTGGCGTTTTCCTCATTGTCAATCTTGTCCAGCATAGGAATATTATTTTCAACTGAAACCATTGAATTATATTCCTCAACCTTTTTCCACAACTGTACCCTGAGGCCGCTGTCGCCACCCATTTCAATGCTCTTATCGACACCGTATGGGATAATTCCAAGCCCGTTACAATCTGGACAAGGTACTTCTGTATAACTGGTCATAACAGCACCCATAGAACTTGTCCCTACAACACCACTTGGCTGGGTGATATAATATACAGTCCTTTCAACGCCATCGCTTCCAGTGACTTGTTTTGCTATGTGGTTATTTTTACCCATACTAGGGCATTCCTTGCCACCCTCACACCCACTGAAAAACACTATGTACTTCCTATCGTTTATTGTAAAGTCGTCCGTGACCTTGAAACTCTTCACATAGTTGTTATATACCGTGCTTATTGTGTCAAGTATTTCCTTTCTTTTCTCAATTTCCTTCTTCTCATTGAAAAGTTGCAGCAATTCAGGTACTTCATCGAGTCTTGAAAGGATACCGTTACACAATTTTTCAAGTTCAATGATGGTAAACATAGGTGTTTTGGTATCATCGTACACGAATTTGCCAGCGTCCTTATTAATTTTCCAATAATTCTTTCCGTATGGGTCTTGGTATGGTGCAGCGAGAAGTAATCTCATTGGAATATCAGTGAAAACACCATACATGTATCCAATGAACGACACCGTTACATCAAAATTACCGGTGGATGAATTGAATTTTGTCTTAAAGTCGTTGACACACAGCGAGTAGGACACGGGACGGCCATAAAATCCCTTTACTATCAACGTATAACGCGGATATGGGAACCTGAAGAACGTTGAAAAGAAGGAATTTGCGAAATTGTCAATAACGTCGGACTTATTTGCTGTCTCAACAAGGGCACTGCTCGTATAATCCGCCGTAGAGAGTAGTGATGCGCCACGGATATCGGTAAATTGTACGGTTATTTCAGGATAGTTCCAAGAATTGTAACGGATATCAATAGAATTTATACCTATCGCCTCCTGGTTATAATTGTTTGCAACCTCCTCGAATGAAGTGTTCAACGCCCTTGTGGTCAACATACCGTTCGTACCCTTGAACATGGATGTCTTCGTGCCTTTCGCATCCCATTCGAGGGTATATTGTATGGATTCATTGCTCGAACTTCCGTTATACGCATACCTATCCACAACATCCACCTGTAAATCAACGAGGATGCTGTAATCTTCCGGGTTGAACGTGAAGTTTGTTCCTTTTCCAGTTCCATTTATGTCGTTATTCGGCTCTACATAAATCACTCTGCCGAAATCAAGTACGTTACCACTTTCTGCCATTGTTATATATTCTTTCCGTAAAGTTCCATATGTGTGTCTATATCACTCTTATACCCCTCAAGTACTGTTCCGAGCGGGTATGGTATCCTGATTCTCGCCTTGTCCGGGATGCTGAACTCATTAGCACCGTATTCCGGGTTGGCCTGCATAATCAACCACCCGTAATCAGCATTATTATAGTATTTGTAGGAAAGAATGTCAAGCCTCGTCTTTCCCACACAGAAACTTTCATAATAGTCTGTGTCCCTTACCGGGATTGGAATGAACGGAACCATTGAAACCTGTCCGTTATTCCTGAATTTTGAATATCTGTCGTAAGTTGCCATAATCTGTCCTATTGTCCGAGATTGTTAATTATTTCCGTTCCTTCTTTAACACCTTGTTGCTGTTCAAAATGGACTTTTTCTTTTCTTGTCATATATAACTCATCTGTGACTGTTTGAGATGTTGAATTCTCGCCGTCAAGTTGCCTCTGGTATGATTTCTTTTCTCCGTTCTGTTTAGCCATATCCATCACGGAAGCCACATCACCGATATTTCCGCCACCAAACCCAGGAACCCAAACATATGATGCCTTACTCAATTCCCCGTTTTCATATACAGCAACGTCAGAACGGTCATCATATACTTCCTGGTTCGCGTAGTAGTTGAATGATACGGCGTTCTGCAAACGTTGTATAGGTCCACCAAGTGAACTTCCTCCCTGGAAAACAAAGCCAAGCGTAACATTTGCCAACATAGGTTGAACACCGATTCCTTCCGGATTAAGGTCCCATTGCCCGGTCTCATACTGAATGCTGACGCTGTTGATGATAATCCTTGTATTGAAGAAATCACCCAACCTTAACACACATACAGGAGCACGTCCAAATGAAAGGTTCCCGGCGTATCCGGCCTTGTTTATTCCGTTGTTCTGGCTTATATCGGAAGATGACATCGTTGGCCCCTGTCTTGTACACTGATGAAGAAACGCCAGCCTTAAGTTGAATCCCTCCGGTGTGATTGAATGGTAAACTGGGTCGAAATACTTAACCTTGTTTGTAATCTCCTTGTAAAGAACCGGGTCACTCTCCTTAACCATACTGAAAAACTCTTCCTCATCGCGGTATCTTGTTGATGAGAAATCTCTTAAAATCGTTGTGCCTAAAGATGTTGTCGTTTCGGTTGGCTCTATTCCATTCGCACCGACTTCCTGTTCAGCGGCCTCTGTTTTCTCTTTAATGGTAATAGTGTCTTCATTAGTATCACCCTCAACATATTCAGTATCAGCGTCAGTAGCGTCCTTAACATCCTCGTCGCTCCAGTAGATAACAGCCTTCGCATATCTTCCGCGTTTTGCACTCTCTGAATTAATATCAAGATTGTTTTCTCCGCCACTGATACCGGTTTTGATTTCAACCTTTGATTCCTCATCATAATCTACCTGGAGGTTCAACTTACCAAAACAATATTCGAGCCAGGTTTTAAGGAATAACCCCCTGTTCCTGGAAAGTTTATCATTGCTTGTTCCATAGCCGTGAACCGATGCTCCTCCACCGATTGCAAAATAGTACTTCCTACCTTGGTTTCGTACATTGCTGTCCTGAATACCAAGTATCTCTTTTATTTTATTAACTCTTTCCTGATTCTCACCCTTTCCGGAATAACGATAATCAGTAGTCAAAGCGACGGCAACATCAGCAAAAGAATAGCCACACGATTCATCATATTTATTTGGTTCCGCATTAAGTTTATGGTCCGTATTATCAACGTAGTTTTTAGGGAAAATCCTAAATGAACCATTTCCACCTAGTTTTACTGAACTGTTAGGGCCACAAAGCGTTTGAGTTACATATACTTTGTCAATTCCATAACCCCAAAGAAAATTTTTGCCTTTAACATTTGACGGTTTTTTATTATGAGTGGTTACCTCGTTTATTGTATCTGTTTCCGTTAAACCGCTTCCTTCTGACCTACCCATTTCATAACCAGGACCGTTCGTGAGCATTGCAATATTGTCACTCCAATCACCAATCACTTCTTTTTCTGTTGGCAATATATGATGCTCTGGGTCACCATCCAAGTTAGGAGTAAATTCAAAACCATTCCTACCATTTACCAAATAATTCACAATAACCTTTGGATTTGACATAAAATCAACACCGCTAAGGTTGTTAGGGAAATATACGTAGAACGATATTGAATTGTCCTTCGTGAATTCATCTGGAGGTGTTGGTTCAATTTTCTCATTTGTATTATCTTGTGGTTCCGGGTCTGTATTTTCCTGTGGTTTTTCAGGATTGTTAACCGTGGTTTCCTTCTTTTCGAGAGAATATTCAATATCCTTAACACCAGATATACCTTCTGATGTGGCATTAGGCGCTTCGAGAGTGTCACAACCAGCGAAGAACCTCAAAACCTTCTGGTCACCTTCCTCATCCCCAGGTCCATCCCCATATTTCTCTTTTCTCCAATAATCAAGAATAGATGGATGGTCTGCAAGGATTGTAAATGAAAGAGTACCTGTCCTTTCTGTGTTTGTGTATGAATAAATCCTTTCTCCACGGCCTATAAAATCGTTACTTCCCCAACTGACGCTCACACTTTCATTGAATGATAGGTTGTACGGAGGGAACCACATAATACGGCCACCAAGAGGACCTATTTCACCTTCATCTATAACACTTTTATCTTTATTCACACCCTTCCAGGCAAGGTTTTCAATGGAGAACATACACTGCTTTGCCTTCACACGTTCTGCATCACTTTTGCCAATCTTTGTGGTAGGTGCAATGTTTACCATACCATTCTTGTTTAGAACGGTTTTCTCTGCCCAAGAAGCATTTCCGGGATTTCTTAATATTGGCCTTCCTGGATAGTTTGTTTGAAGTGCATCCAATGGCATGAAATTACCACCCTCATCAACAAAAGGTCTGATAAGGTCTGTCATCTTTGAATACTGATGATGGTATGTCCAAACACGACAGTATGGATTCTCATAACCATTTTCATAAGTTTTATTCAACTTGAGGAGATTCCTACCGTGCGAAATACCATATGTTGGGTCTAAAGCCGTTTGAACCGCACTACTGTTTTTTGCGTTCCTATCATCGTTTGATGTGTGGAACCTACCAATAAGCGTTTTTATCTTATGTTGGTCAAATAATGCCTTTGTTTTACTTAACAAACTTTTTGGTTGAGTTGAAAAACCACTGCCAGCATCAGCCCCTATATATTCAGCACCATCATATGATATTTTTTCTGACAAAATATTCCTTTCTCCAGCATACTGTATGTCACGTTCATCATAATGTTCATTCTGTGAAACAGTACCATCAAATATCCCAGCACCTTTGAAAAATCCTTCAACAGAATCACCAAGAACATTTTTATTTTGTATGGTTAAATTATTTGATAACCCCTCCTCACTTTGGTCTATTGAGCCATTTTCATCTAAATCGAGGTGGCTAGTGTAATCAAAAACATTGTAATATTCTACATACGGGCCTTTATTATCAACAAAAGAATTAAACCTGTTCCTCCTGATGTGTTTTCTTAATAAATCTTGCTGGAATGAATCTTTTGTATAATCCAATGTACCGAGCACGGAATCAGCGTCATCTATAAATTGCCTAAACTCCACCTTCGTATCGTTATATGCTGATATTCCAAGCCTATAGTCATCCGTATTTTCTGTTCCTAACCCTAACATTAGGTCATTATCAAATGTTATAGGTGTATGCTCAAAATTTCCTTCGTTGTAAGCAAGTCTTTCATTGATACCATTTATCTGTTTGATTTTAGCCTCATCGAGCATAATCCTCCCAATAAAGCCAGTCCTGGTATCTTCAATGTTCTTAAGCGTTTCAACATCGTCCGTGATATAACCGGATTTTTCTTCAATGAAATCCTGTACGGATGGTGCTGTATCCTCACGATTAAAACCACTAACGTATAATCTGTCGTTTAAATACCTTTCACCAAGAGATTTATCAAATGAAAGACCATTAGTGAAAATAGTCCTTATATAATCACGGTAATCATCATAAAGCAAATCACTTCTCTGGCCATTGTAATCCTCATCAACATCAAAATTCTGCTTTGAATATGGGTGTAGTCCTTCAAGACCCCAGGAATAGGCCATAGGGTATTTGTCAAGTTTTTCCCTTAAATCCTCTGTACTATCATAATCATAAAACGATTCAAGTATATTGGCGGACCTTGAAAGTGGGTCATAGTCATTGTTCAATACTTCATGGGTATAACCAAAAAGGCCACCCTCTTTTCTCAATACTCTCAATTTCGGATTATCACCCTTGTTGAAGAACAAACCGAGGTGGAATCCGGAACGACCCTTCTCAGCCAACGTATGTGGTACAAATTCGGTTTCTACTGCGTACGGCATACCAACAGCAAGCCCCCCGTTGATAAGGAAGCTTGGCCTGTATCCAACGTATTCTCCGATATTACGTTCAAGGACCCAGTTTCTTATATCCTTTGATTCGTAATACAAACCATTTCTATACTCTGCCATATACTTTAATATACCTCTATTTCTTTATTAATCAACATTAAAATGTGTGTCTCTTGTTCTTCCTGAGTTCCTTGAAGTTACCACCATTGATATTATCGGAAAGTCTTCTCTCTATCATCTGCGAAAGTTGTGTAAGGAATGCCGGGTTATTGATAATAGCATTCAAATCTACCTGCTGGCCACCAGAATCAAGTTTAATTGTTCCGCTGACATCGAGTTTGATAGGGGCAACTTCCATTTTATCAACACCACCAAACCTATCAGAAACAAAATCTTTCGCCTTATTTGCAGCAACTTTCAACGGTGCCATTGGGTTCTTTATGAGTGAAGGGAGTATGTTACTGATTTTAACTGGAATAGGTATTTTTCCACCATCTTCAAACTTAACCTGTGGGACTGGTATGACACCGCCGTTTTCAAATCTCACTGTTGGTGTAGGAATTATGCCACCGTTCGCCATCTTGAATGTCGCACCGGCGTTAATAGCATCAAGTAAACGTTCATTCTTAGCCGTCGCATCTCTATTCACCACATATTCACCACCGCCAACAACGATATTTGTTCCTTGTATAGGCATTCCAGGGCCGTTTATATCGGAAGGACCTTCAAGTTTTCCACCACTTGCCATTGCGATTGGTTCAATAGCACCGAAATCGGCATTGCCAATGTTGAATGAACCAGTTTCCATATTGAACCTACCTGACTCAATTTTAGCGTTAATGGCTTCGATTTGTTTGTTCATTTTGGCTTTTGCACTCTTTGTACCGTATTTTTCAATAATTCCGGTATCTCCGTTTTTAGCCATTTTTTTAAGAATGTTATCACTTAACTCGCCTTCCGTGATTTTACCATCTTTCATGGCATCTTTTATTTTTTTAAGTTGCCATCTGTTATAATTGTCGCTTAAATTTTCAAACGCCTTACCTTTATCTGAGTCCTTTCCACCAAGTTCTTTTGTAAACTCTGTTTTTTTATTGGCCCTGATTTTATCAACTCCCTTGGAAACCCATTCCCCAGCAAATTTTCCAACTTCTGTTCCAATCATTGTTCCAATCGGTCCAAGCAAAGAACCTAATGCTCCAACGGCTATTGAACCAATTGTTCCGCCGATTGCTTTATTTTTTTCAGCCTGGGTTCCTTTAAAACTACCATCAGCAAGATAACCGATACCTGTCATAATTCCACCAATAGCACCGCCGCCAAGCATTTTAAAGCCATTTTTAGCAAGAAAACCGCCGGTTTTTGCTAAAACGCCACCAGATTTTGCAACAGCAGTACCAGTATTTGTAGCATTACTTGCAGTTTGTGCTATTTTTCCAGCACTAGTTTCTTTTGCAAGAACACGGCCAGCATCAACTTTTCCACCTTGTGCAACATTACCTTTTGCTAAACTTCCATCCGGCCTATAAATTTGTCCATCTTTGAAAGTATATCCTTTTGCTTTTAGCTCATTTGCCGCACTAACACGCTCTGTTCTTGTATAATTTGATTTTATTGGTGTTTGTGGTGCCTGTCTAGGAACCGCTGTTCCTGGTGTTGGCGTTTTACCTCCACCGACACCCTTTTTCCCAAATATTTTCTTTGCACCTCTTCCTAAGCCACCACTAATACTTCCAATAGAACTCATTATTGCTTGAGCAAGAACCGCGTCTTTAATGATTTCCAGCATGACGTTACTTTGACTCATCTTGCCATAAATCATTTTTGTAAACTTACCTATTTCAGAAAACGAGGATGCTTTCTTATTCTCAATCTCCTTTGTAAACCCTTCTTGTATATCAGTGTATCCACGGAGAATCTGTGCAATATCTTTAATATCTTCAGATTGTGTTTTTTGCATATCCTGAAGATATTTCTTATCATCTGACGATATCTCATCAAGCCTCCTTTCTTGACCATTGATATTCACAACCGCCTGGTTATTCTTGTTGAGTGTTGCAGTGTTCATGATGAGTTCTTTAAGTTCCTCATCCCCATCAAATCTGCTACCCATTTGTTTTCCAATTTCACCACGGACAGCCTGACGGTTAATCATATTGAACATCTCATCGGAAGATATACCCATGGCCTGGGCTGCTGCATTCACACGTAGCCTGTTTGCGCCGCTAATCTTAACTTGTCCGTTTTCGATTTGGCCCATATGACTGAACATATCAATCATACGGTCCTGGAGACCCTCCATATCATTCAAACCCTGGTAAAGCATACCCATAGGGTCACCGAACTGTGCGAACGAACCACCAAGAACCTGGAGATTTGCTCCCATCTTAATGGCCGCCTCAACACCGCCTGATTGTATTTTATCAGCAACCTTGAATGCCTCACTGATGTTTAAATTAACCTCTGCGGCCTTCTTAGCCATTGAAGTGAGACCCTCAACACCATTACGGAAACCATAACTCTGAACTTTCGTAAGGTTTTCAGTTACGCTTGCACTATATTTTTCAAACGATATACCAGATTTAGATGCCTCAGCGAACATTTTACCGGCTATATCGCCAGAACGTTCAAGACCAATACCAAGATTTTCAAGTTTTTTACTGAAATCAAGGGCTTTGTCGCCCATTACCTTTGAAGTAGCAAGGAGTGTTTCCCTTTGAGTATTTGTGAGTTGAAGATTTCTGCCAACCTGTTTCGAGTAACTCTCCTGGAGTTTAATCATACCCTGGATATCAGTGTTATATTTTGCGCCGATATGGGTATCATTAGCAAATTTTATGGTCTCATCACGGAGTTGGCCAACAGCTTTTGCATTACCGCCAATAGTTTTTCCAAAATCATTAGCCGCTTGGTCAGCCTTTCCCCATGAACCAGCAAGAGATTTAAGTGGGTTGAAAAAACCGCCTTCAACAACATTCTGAATTGACCTTAACCCACCTTGTAATTTACTGACACCGTTTTCAAAACGTTCGAATAAGTTATCAGTCTTTTCAATACCTTCATCAAGTTCTTCGTTGGCTTTTTCCAGTTCACGATGGTACCTAGAAGCCGATTCATAAACCCGCCTCTGCTCTTTGTCCAACTCACGGCCACTTCTTACTATATCATCAAGTAAATCGAGTACTTTTTCAAGTTGATTCGGGTCCAAACCCTTTATCTCATCATCACTTAATGAACCAACGTTGTTTTCATTTATTTTACTGGTATCAGCCATTATCTAAATCATTTCCTATAAATATCTTCTTATATTTTTTCAAAAGAAAATGGTGTGCGGTTTTTTGATTCCACACACCATCTTTCTATCGTAGGGGGTCGTTCTGGGTTATCTGTGCGTAGGTATTCAACGCCTCACCCTCAATCGTATGGGATTCTCCGCCTCCCTCAATCTCGGCTTTCAATTCAGCCTCGTCAGCATTGTGCTTCATTATGAAATACTTACGGTCCTGAATCGGCATATTCATCACCGTCTCAATCGGGATTCCAATGTATTTGAAGCACCCCCAGATTTCATCCTTAAGGTTCTTTTCAAACTCATTCGGCAATATTGAGAAATAGGTATTGGTCAAGTTGTAGAAACACAGATACAGTCCCACCTCCCAGAGACTCAGGGCGTTCAACTTCGATATTGAAATCAAGGCCAGGTTCATTTTCATTGACGTACCTCCTGAAAGCCGCAGCATCACGGACATTCATATTCATAATGTAGTTATAAATGAATTTCCTGTCGCGGTTTCCATTCACAGACATAACCATAAGTTGCATACGGTTGGTTATCATATTGGTGAAAGGAACATCCCCGGAATCGGATTCAACCAGTTTGTCATGCCACATATTTATCGCATTCTGGGCATCATACACCCTTTTCTTTTCATCTCTGGTGAGAATCTTGTCATTTTCAATGAATCTACCAAGGTCCTTAGCAATTTCCTCCAACTTACCGATTGCAGCCTTGCCCTTCTCCTCCTCGTTAATCTTGTCAAGGTATTCGTTATCACCTGAGGTAAGGAACTTGAACTTAATCTTGTCTTTCTTCACCGGGGTCTCGAAATCAAATTCCCCATTTTCATCGCCTTTTAGTTTGAATGTCTTGAACTTGATTTTTGAAAGGTCAACAACCGCCTCAAACTGTTTCCCAGTCTCGTTATCTGTCGCCGTAATAGGGAACTCATTGCCATATCCGGTAGCACGTAGCCAGAGGATGATAGCGTCACGGTCTCCCTGGAGTAGGTTGTCCGGAGAAATCGGGCAGTTTATGAGCTTATTCTTCAAAATCTCGTCAAGGACCTTGTTGTCACGATAAAGGTTTGGTGAAACAAGGATATTTTCATCATAAGCCGTAAGATATGCCACCTTAACCTTACCCATCTTGTTGGGATAGCACTCACCACCGGAAGGAAGCGGAATAACGTCATAGACAGCCCCTGCCGGTACATTGGTTGGCTCTTCAACAATTGGTGCCTCTACGGGCTTGGAAATAGGCTCTGCTGGGGTAACTGGCTTAACAGGCTCGTCATTCATCAAATCCATAACAGTCCTGGTGGTCTTCGTCTTCCTCTTCTTCTTAAGGTCCTCGACATTACCACCAAGTGCGACAAACTGTTCAACCGTATCGTCCTGCATACCCTGGATTAACTTCAACTTTTCCTCGATTTTTTCCTTTGTATAGAACGGGCTGCCATCCGGGTTCATTTTCTGCTTCATCTTGGTCTCCGTATCCTTCTTGGATTTCTCATACATTTCATAAGTGGATTTAAGCAACTTCAATTCCTTAATCCTCTCTTCTTCTGGCATTTGCATAGTTATATCTTTTGTATTTTATTTACGATTATTGCAAAATTATTCACATTATCCTGGTCTATCACCCTTGAACCGGACAAAATATATTTCATTGGTCTGTTAAGTCCCTGCATAAGCCCATCATTTCCATCGAATTCAATAATGATATCCTTGTCTGGGAGCATTCCAACCTTGTGTTCGTCATCAATGTTTGGGTCAGCCATAATTCCCCTACTGTCTTTCAGCCAGAAATTTATCTCACTGATTGAATCCGGGTCCTGGTCTTTTCCAACGAGCATATGGACAAAAAACGCAGCCATTTCATTTGAATTCGCATAATAACTGAACTCGTCCGGCCCCATATTTGAATCCTCCTCGTTATTCAAAATACATTCAAACTGGTAATATTCGATACGCTGCTTGTCATCAACACTCTTTATCCCCCATTGTTCCGGAATCACCTCCTGGACATCGTATCTTCCGTCAGCCGCCATCGCCCTGTTCATAAAATTATTGTACTGGCTACCGAACTGACTGACCAACATATTCGCATATGCTTCATCAGATAAATCATTCCTGTCATTGGCGATTTCTCCGTTTGGAAAATAAGGTATGTATATCCTTGCTCTCATTTTTCTTTCTTTATACTTTCTTTCTTTAGCTTAATATACTAAAGAAAATTATTTATTTATCTATATTTTTATATTATTTCTATAATTCTTTAGTTACTATACATAACCACTAAAGAATATAGATTTTTTATTTTCTTTTTGCTTCTTTTTCTTTTCTTTTTCAGTGGCGTTTCTTCTTCTCATTCTCCTTATCCTTCGCTTTCCTCGCCGTATCAATCCTTTTAATGAGGATATTCATAACTTTTCCCGGGTTTTCGTTAATATCGTGTTCCCATATCCTTATAAGTGGAATCCCGTGCTCAGCCGCCCAAACATCCTTCAATTTATCAACCCGCTCGTTCCTCTTCTGCATCGGCGACTTCTCCTCATACACAAGGTCAAATCCGTGATAGTAATCTCCGTCTATCTCACAAAGGACAATCGCCCCGTTGCTCTGTTTGATTGCGAAGTCATAAAACCGTTTGATATCCTTCGCCTCATACTGCCTTTCATATTCAAGCCCAAGTTTATCCAAAAACTCCTTCGCAAAACGGTCCTCCAATTTGGAAATTCCGTATTTGGGGTGCGGACGTTTTCCTTTTGCCGTTTTTTTCTTCACCGGCTTTGCTTTAATGTTTTTTCTTATTGGCTGTGGCATGTTCTTTCAAAAATAAATATCGTCACTTGATTTTTATGTACTTTACTCATAAAATGCTGATATTTATGTAAAAAGTCAAGGAAAGTGGAAAGAATAAATGTATATGTGATGGTTGGTCTCCCAGGTGCGGGTAAAGATACGTGGATTAAGAACAACCTCCCGAACTGTAAATGTATAGCATGCCGTGATGATGTCCGTATTGAAATGGGTTTGTGCGGACCGGGTGAAAAATATCAAGGAACAAAGGAAGAAGAAAACCTCGTCACTGGTATTTTCAACGCTAAATTGCTGCAATATGCCCGTTCTGGGAAAGATATTGTCATAAACAACACAAATATAAAAAGGTGGCATAGAAACCAGTATAAAAAACTCTTGAGGAATTTTCCAGTCAATTGGATTTATGTTGTTGTCAAGGCCCCTTCAATTGATGCCAATATAGAAAGACGTGCAGGACAGATAGACCCGGAAATACTTAAAAGAATGGAAGCCTCATATGAACCGCCAACACCTGATGAATATGACGAAATCATTGAGGCTAACCAGTGATATTTTCAGTCAATAAGATATTTATAAACAAATAGAAGCTTTTATTATGAAGAAAAACATTATAATCCAGGAAGAAATTGACAGGATTAACGCCATTATGAAAAACGCAAGGCTTATTTCAGAGGGCCTTCGTTTTGAAGATGATGAATATCCTGTTGTAGATGACGAGACTTATGATGATTCCGATTTTCAGCCAGAAGTTGATGAACCCCAGGAAATGCCACAACCAGAGCCTGAGGAGAACGAAGACCCAACAAAGTCACTTGGCGGAGATTTCGTGAATAAAATCCGTGCAATAACCCTCGATGGTATGAAACAATTGAACAATACCCCGGAGGACCCACGTTTCCAGGCACTCCTTAAGATTTTCAACATCTGTAACAAAGCAGTTGATGATAAAGAGGAACAGCAGAAACCAGCAATGTAACGGATAAAAAAAAACGATAACCAACTATTTATAATTGAAATTGAATAACAAGTAAAAAAGATATATACTATGAGCGATATGCTAACCAAAATGCCCCTCTATTACGAGCCGTTAAAGAATAATAGGTGGATTATGAGATTCCCATCGGATTTGGGCATTAACGAATGGACTCTTGTAAGTGCATCAAGACCTCATATCCAGCAGAATTCAAAGGAAATCCAGTTCCTCAATACTTCTACTTATGTTCTTGGTAGATATACCTGGGCATCAATTAACGTTACGCTCCGTGACCCTATCGGACCATCATCCTCACAGGCAGTTATGGAATGGGTTAGACTTCACTCTGAATCCATTACCGGTCGTCAGGGATATGCCGCTGGTTACAAACGTGACCTTGAATTGGAGATGCTCGACCCTACCGGCGTTGTAGTGCAGAAGTGGATTCTTAAGAACTGTATGATTACCGATGCAAACTTTGGTAGCCTCTCATATTCAGATGATGAGGTCAGCCAGATTACGATGACCATCCAGCCTGACTATTGCGTACTCGCTTACTAAAAATTATTTGGCATAAAGTGAAAAACCGTGGGACTTTCAAATCTCACGGTTTTTTTATATTGGATTTCTATAAAAAAAAAGACCTCGGTTTCCCCGGGGTCTTTTTCATTGAAGTCTTTCATATTATTCATCAAAAGTAACACACTGTGCAGTGATGTTAAAGTTGATGCTGATGTATTCAAGCGTAGGAGTAGGTTTAATCCAAATCGTTGCTGAAAGTTCATGCTCGTCCTCGCATTCAACACTCTGCTGGATATCAAGACGGTAGTCAGTGATACCACGGTTTGCACGGACATTCGCAAGGATAGGCTCAACAAGGCTCTGGAACTGCTTCCTAAGTGTTGCATCGTTCTGCTCGAAGATAAGTTGTCTTGCGGCCTGGGTGATGAGTTTTTTAACCCTAATCATAAGCCTACGGACATTAATCCTATTAAGAGGGCCTTCGGTTGTTGAAAGGGTCTTGTTACCCCAAACCTTAACACCGTCTGATGCGAAGGTCTTGATTACGTTAACCCTACCATCATAAAGAGTATCCTCCTCGGTCTGTTTTGTGAAGTGGTGTGCCTTAACACAGTTCACGGAACCACGGTTGATACCTGCGGATGCGAACCAAGGTGCTGCGGTGTTGTCAGTGAATGCGAAGTTCCTCATAACGTCCTTTGTTGCAGGAAGGTTGATGTAAGAACCGCTGTCGCTATCGAAGTACTTGACCCAAGGGAAGTAAGTTGCAGCATATGAACTATCAACGTTGGTATCCTCGAGAAGGTCAACAATATCATCTGCGGTGTACATCTCATCCTCAGCGTCACTTGCACCGAATGGCTTATCAGGGGTGGTGATGACATAAAGTGCGTCACCCTTTCTTCCATCTTCGTCGTCCTCGATAACATTCATAGCATCTTCCGTAAGAAGGATGTTGTTGAAGATATCAATACCAGGGGTTGCGAAGAGGTTAATATCAACAGCCTCAGGATTTGCGAACTGACGGTAACCAGCGAGGAATGCGTAGTAGTCAGTAGAAATTGCGTTGATTCCTTCAAGTGCGAGTCCGGTGGTGTCGAAGTTCTTTGTGAAGTTCCTGTTCTCACCGAAATCAAACACACCCTTATACTTGTTGGACTTGAATTCGTCACCGGTAGTACGTGCACCACGGTAAATATCCCATCCGTCGTAACCACCATAGAAGAATACGGTGAATTTACGTGCGTTGATATCCTCATAGACGGTTCCGTACATAAGTTCCTCAGTATCCATTACTGGAACGCCAACGGAAGCGTTAGGGGTAACAGTGTCAAACGTGTATCCAGTAACCTGGTCAACCGTAATTTTAACATCTACACCACTGTCGGTAAGATTTGCTCTTGTATCAAGGTGGAAACCGTTAGTATAACCATTATCTGGAAGTGGTTCATCCTTATAAGCAGCACGACCCTTGTAGGTGAGCATATCAATATCAACACCAACAATATCAGACATACCGAAGTACTGTTTCCTTACGCGGATATCATCAAAATACTGTGTGTTGTATTTGAATGGAATCATGTTAAGTTCTGAATCCCAAGTTCTAATAGGATACCCAAGGAAACCGCAAGGTACAAGATTCTTAGTTGTGTCATCATCAGTTACCTCAACAGTAACATATTTTGATTTGGCAATGAAATCACCGTTTGTGGTACCAATCTTCTTACCGATGAAGTTGGAAGAAGCTGGGTCCATAGAACAGTTGTTGTATCTTTCAAGAACATTCTGCTGAAGGTCTGAATCGTTGTAGTCACGAATAACAACAGTGAAGGTACCCTCGTCCGGGCGAATCTTTTCAATGGAAATCTTAACCTGTCTGTTAGCGGCATTACCATCGGAGATAGTTGTGAGCCTGAAAAGTTTCTTCACATCATAAACATCGCCATTACCAAGTACCTGTGATACGAACCAAGGGGTAATTGCCGGACGGAAACGCTCCTTATAGTTATTCATATCAATTTGAACAGGAACAACTTCATTATCCTTGTTCATTTCAAAATACCTTCCATATGCATTGATGAAGATAGAATCTCTTGTAAGATACTCATCTGTATTTGCAAGTGAGCATCCACCCGTATTACCCGTATCCGGTGCGGTGTATTCAAGAACAACATCTTCCGTCTCACCGGATTCAGTCAATCTTTTAACAGGTGCATAGTAATACCCAATATTCTTGGCTCTTGTGTATTTTACCTGGTACACGTGGCCTTGTTCGGCCTGTGTTTTTCCACTTTCTTCAAAATCTTCATTGTCATACACAGTTGCACCACTTGCATCAAGGAATCTATCATCAAAGATAAATGTCTGTTCGAGATTGCTTCTCCTAAGGTCTTCGTTAGGGATTGTAAGGAAGTCAAGAACTGGTTCACAGATTGGCTGATTAATAACCTCGTCAATCAAGGTAAGGCCGCTGTCAATCTTATTGATTTTACCATCTGCAATGTACTGTGCAAGAGCAACGTCGTAAACCTCCTCAACGAAAAGAGGTGAAGTTCCAGTTTCATTATCCCTTCCAAGAACATCGTAGATATAATCTTTTGCACCATAATTAAGTGATACTGCATATCTTACAACTGTTTCCTTGCCTTCTTCTCCATCGTTCTTGGTAACTTTAAGTACAAACCTACCAAGGTTACCGGAAGATACACCCCAGCCTTGTCCTTCTGTATTTGCACTTGAAATCCAGCAATCAGGGTTCCAAGAAAGGTCCTTATATTCCTCAATTTCAACACATTTTGCGTCGTAAAGAAGATAATCATATTGAGGTGAACCGGTACATTCATTGAACATATATCCGGTAAAATATTTCTCGTAATGGCCTTTTGAACGAAGGACTGCTACAATATATTTCTTATCATCATCACCACTTGCAGTAACAACCCAGGCCGGACCAGCGTTATAACCGGAGAGACCGAGTACTCTAACAACTTCAAGCTGCTTTGATTCAGTAAGATAACTCTTTGCGATGAAAGGGAGTTCGTATTTTGGATACTGACTGTCTTTGAATTTCTTAGTGGACGTACCACCGAAATAATACTGGAACTCACTCCAGTCTGAAATTGTGATAGGCTCAAAAGCAGGACCCTTCAAGGTTTCGCCAGCAAGACCAAGAGTAGTGATACCAAGGCTCTTTGCTGAATATGTAAGTTCCGTCTCCTTGTAATAGATACCTGGGCTTGAGTGCTTACCTCTTACGCTATTAATCATAATCTTAAATGTTTTTAAGTCTATTATTTTCTTTATAAATAGTGGAGAAAAACTGAAAAAATGATTTCACACTATTTAATCTTCTTTTATTTCAATCGGCTTATCATCAACCTCATCTTCATCTCTGAATTCCCTGGGGTCGTCGATGTTGAAATCAATTGCCCTGTTCGTATCAAATGCTGAGAATGACAGAGAACTTGTAAGCAATTTGTTGAATTTTTTAATCTTTATCTTAACCTCCGTCTCCTCAGGCATTACGAGAAGGAAATCATCAGGACAGGTTTTGCCGTATTTCATCCACGGGCCGTCGTCGATTGATATCATGAAGTAGGAGATATTGTCGTCCATCTCATAAAAATATGCCGTGAGATTATTTGCCTTCGTGTTGAACGTCACTTTTTCGTCCATACACGTGTCGAACTCTATCTTCAACGTTTCATAGAATTTGTTATCAACCGGTTCAGGGCAACCCATATCCGGGGTAAGTGAAACCATTTTTTTCCTCTGCATCTCAGTGTCACCCATGAACTTTACAGCCATCACCGGCCTTTCCTCGACACGCATATCTTCCGGACGAATTATATAAGCCTGAAGCGTGATGTTGAATGATTGGCTGTAAAACTGGCGGTCCGACACACTGTATTCAGATTCATCAGACACGTTTTCAAGAAGCATAGGCATATGGTGTCCGTTCACGTTGATATAGCACTGCCTTGCTTTGAATTTATCCACCACCAGCATATTGAACGCATTGATTAACTCTATTTTACTGGTGACGATATTCACTCTATATGACAAATCGACGGTGAACGGCTGCCTCATCTTGTAATCAATGTAATAAAGTCTACCGCTCGGCTCATGTGCTATCTGCCTGGCCATCAAGAAAAACGGTTCCCCTGGGATATTATAGAAATTACCCTGGTCCTTACCGAAACTTGGGTTGTACTCCCTGGTTATAGTCTTGAAATTGAGGAGCACATTGTTATTCTCATCTGTATATTGCCAGGTTTGAAGGTATTCGCTGAACCTCTGGTTGGAATAAAGAACCATAGTTGGAACGGCCTTACCATCGAAAGAAATATATAAATCCTTTTCAACCCACTCCTTAAAAGCACGGTCAATATCTTCATACACAACCGGGTTAGGCAATGCAGTACCCTTACCGATGGCCCCCTTGATGAGATTCATACGTCTCTCGATTGGGTCCGGTGTGTGATGTATATTCAAATAATTTTTATATTTTCTCCTTGTTGCCATTATCCGTTAAACTCACTCTCATCGACGTAGTTGGCTTCACAATCTCTGTACCAGTGTTTAAAACCATAAACCGTGTGGCTATTTGCAAATCTGCCAACCTTTCCGTCGTTATTCACTACAAAATAGAGCATGGTTTCCTCATCTATCTGTACTCCAATGTAATCACCCCTCCTGATATCAACACCAAGTTCTTCAAGTTCCGCTTCCAACACCCTGAATTTTAGATTTCCAGGTTTTACATATACGGATTTTGATTTTGTTTTATCGTATGATTTCGATTCCGGGTCGCCTATTTCATACATACAAGTTATTTCAACCGGTGTCTTGAAAGCGATGTTACCATTGTCCGATTCCTTATAAACATCATTGACTTTTGTCTTCTCCAAATCAACCTGGTAGAGGATTACCGTCTGGTTCATATCCATTTCCATATATTCCCTGGCGAGATTAACCTCAAAATCATAGGACTCCTTCGAGAAAAACATATTGTTCCTCGAAATTGGGTTCTTACGTTTGATATTTGTAGGCATTACGTTCATTCCGTGAAATATTTCCTATAAATATCACTCCGGAGAAAGAAAAAGTTTGTATATTTGCACAAAACTGTAGTATTATGGCCAAGAAAAAACGCACAAAAGAAGATTACCCGATTGTAAAATACAGAATTGTTGATGGAAACGGGTATAATTTATTTGAAGGCGGTGAAGATGAATTGAAGGAACGCTTAAAAGAAGATTTCAACTTTGCCAAAAGAGTCAGAGATAAACGATTTGAACCGCAATATGTTATTAAGGTTACTGAAGAATACCTTGAAATAAGCGAATTTGGAATAAATGGAACTGAATAAGGTATATTTGGGCGATTCCGAGGTTCTTCTCAAGGAACTTCCCGATGATTATGTGGATTTGGTGGTCACATCTCCTCCGTACGACAATCTCAGGAAGTATAATGGAGTTGGCGATACCTGGAACCACGAAAAATTCAAAAAAATAGCCAACGAACTTGAAAGAGTTTTGAAACCGGGCGGTATAATAGTATGGAACGTCAATGATAAAACGGAAGGCGGCTCCGAAACCGGTACATCATTCCGTCAGGCACTTTATTTTATGGACGAATGTGGGCTAAGGTTAAACGATACAATGATTTGGCTAAAGAGCAATCCAATGCCTCAGGTAAAACAACCGCGTTATAACCAGGTTTTTGAATATATGTTTGTGTTTTCAAAGGGAACACCGAAAACATTCAATCCGATTATGGTTCCTTGTAAGTGTGCTGGGCAGGATTACGACTCCACTTGTAAGAATATGGGCGGTGAAAGCGGGAGAACCAAGAAACATTTCAAGATAAATAAGGAAAAAGTGGATGACAACGTGTGGAAATTCGCCATTGCTCAAAACCATAGTCCCAATCCAGCCGTGTATCCGCTTGAATTGCCTAAAAGACATATACTTTCCTGGACCAACGAAGGAGATATCATTCTCGACCCGTTCATTGGCAGCGGAACAACGGCATTTGCGGCGATGGAATTGGGCAGGAACTTCATAGGTTTCGAAATGAATGAGGAATATTTCAACTGGGCGAATGAAAAAATAGAAGAATTTTCACAAAAAAGCGCCAAAAAGTTTTCAGATTAAAAAATTGTTTGTATATTTGCATCATCAAAAGAAAACGAACAGCAATTGTTCAATTTAAAGTTTAATGTTTAACGAAAAAAGTTTTCTGACTATGAACGATTTTCTTTCAAGTGTGATGACTTCCAAGGGGAGTGCATACACAGAGAATGGTGCGATTTCTTACGCATCTACCGGTAAGGAACTTGTTGACCAGTTCGGCAAGGCCGCTTCTTTCCGTGGACGTGACTTTTCCGTTGTGTCCGATGACCAGAAGCGTCTTTGGGCTGAGAATGCCGATGCCGCTCTGAAGTTCCCTTTCTACCTTCGCCTTATTACCCGTGAGGCCAAGATGTCAGATGGTACCAAGACCGAGAAGGTCCAGCGCGGTGCCGGTGCTAAGGATGAGGCGTTCAAGCGTTTCGTCTGGATTATGAAGAACCACCCTCAGGAGTTCTACCGTAACCTCTATCTTATCCCTATCGTGGGTAGTTGGAAGGACCTTTGGCAGATTCTCTACTACGCTGAGGATTTCGGTGTCGCAGCAGACAAGGAGAAGTTTTTCGAGGTAATCGCTGAGGGTATTGCATCCGAAAGCCAGGTTGACCTCGTTAAGAAGTATCTCCCTCGTATCCGTTCCACCAAGAAGTGTAAGACTACCTGGGCTCTTTGTACCAACAAGTATGCCAAGGAGTTTGTTGCCTGGGCCAATACAAAGGTCGAAGGTGGATTCAACGTGGAGTCCTACCGTCACATGAAGGCCAGTGGTGAGGCTCATGTGTTCCAGAAGCTCATGTGCAGCGGAAGGTACAATGAGATTAACTTCAAGAACATTCCTGGCAAGGCCCTTCTCAACCTTGTTTCCGGTAAGTTCCTTGGTAACCACGGACTTAACGAGAAGTATCTTGAGTGGATTAAGGCACAGCCTGTTGCAAAGTTCAACGGTTACCCTTACGAACTCGGACACAAGCTTGGATACTCCTGGCGTGGTATGTGTAACGTTGACGCGGTGACCAAGATTACCATCGACAAGCAGTTTGATGGCCTTGTTCTCAACGGCAAGAAGAACGGTGGTGCTATCACCGGTAACGTGTGGTGTGCTCTTGACACGAGCGGTAGTATGAACAGCACCATCTATGGTTCTGATGTTACTGCACTTGATGTCTGTAAGTCCCTGGGTATCTATTTCTCTACTCTGAACGAGGGTGCGTTCCACAAGAACGTCATCATGTTCGATAATACGAGTAGGGTAAAGCAACTCAGTGGTTCGTTCTCTGAGATGTGGAATCAGATTCCTTATGATGCTATGGGAAGCACCAACTTCCAGAGCGTTGTGGATGAGATTGTTAGGATTCGTACAAACAACCCTAAGATTCCTCTCTCTGAATACCCTAAGACACTGCTTGTTGTAAGTGACATGCAGTTCAACCCTTCAGGTTCGTACTGGGGAACTTACAGCAGGAACGAGGAACTGTCCAACATCGAGGCTTCAAAGGCAAAGCTTCTCAGGGTTTTCCCTAAGGAGTTCGTCGATGAGTTCAAGTTCATCTGGTGGAACGTTACCTCTCGCAGAACTGAGGATATGCCTTCCACTCTCGACGACCAGTCATCCTACTTCTTCAGTGGGTTTGACGGTGCGGTCATCAGTTTCCTGCTCGGTGGAGACGCTGAGATTGTGGATGATAAGACCGGCGAGAAGAGGATGCCTACGGCAGAGGAACTCGTCCAGATTGCCCTTAACCAGGAGGTCATCGCCATGGTCCGATAAAAAGGACTAGATATAAGAAAATCCCGGAGATTTACGTCCCCGGGATTTTTTGTATTTATATCATTTTCAAAATATTAAAAAATTTTGTATATTTGCGTAAAGCACATGTAATGCAAATATCAGAAAAAAAGAAAAACGAAGCGTTGGACATATTGAGGGGATATTCCGGGACAAATCCGTATATTCTCATGATTAAAAGGGATGTTGTTGTAAAAAACGACATCTCAGCGTTCTCTGACTTCGCTGCTGATTATATATTGAAAAACAACGGTGTAGAGCCGAAGTTCATCAACAAATCTATAAAAATTGCATCCTGGTGGGGTGAGAAAAAGAAAGAGGACTGGGGTATTGATTTTACTCCGGAAGTCCTTGTTGTGAAAACGCTAATAGGAGAAACAGATACAACATACAATTGTTACGTTAAATACATCAGGAATATGGAGCCCGTGATGTGTTTTATCCCTAAATCCGCAGTACTTACTAATTTCTTGGTTGAGGACTATAGGCAACTCCCCGTTGATTTCAGTAAGTATGATTCGATTACAATGAAAAAAGACCCTGAAAGGAAATTACGTGAACATCAAAAAACCGCTATAAAGTTCCTGTTGTCAAGAAAAAAATGTATTCTTGCTGATGACCAGGGATTGGGAAAAACAATGTCTCTTACGGTCGCTGCTTTGGAAGGCCAGTTTGAACATATTCTCATTATCTGTCCAGCTTCAATAAAGACAACGTGGAAAAAGGAACTTTCCTGGTATGTTGACCCGAAACAAATCACAATCATTGAAGGCGTAAATGGGAAAAACAAATCTGAGCTTGAATCGTTCCTGGGGTATCCTGTTGGTAAATCTGGCAAAAAAGTGTCAGAATTGAAAGAAGAGGCTAAAGAACTCGGAAAATGGCAGGATAACCGCTTTGTTATAGTGAATTACGACATTCTTGATGAATTTTACAAAATTCCGGAGACCAGGAGTAAGGCAAACATTGAAAAAGCATATAGTGAGAGTCCAATGCTTCAATATATTGCTGAAAGCCGTTCGTTGGTTATCATTGACGAGGCCCACAGGCTTTCCAATAACACATCCATAAGATATAAAGTCATACGTGATTTGCTTAAGAGAGGAAAGCCAGATTCAATATACGAGGCGACTGGAACACCTATAACGAACAGACCGATGAATTTCTATAATATACTCCTGTTCCTTGGCGACTCCATAACTGATAACTGGGAAGATTATGTGAAAAAATACTGCAACGGCTTCCAAATCCCAGCCAAGGGTGAGAAAGAAAAATGGACAAACATTTTCTGTAAAAAGTACGGCATCGCAAACAAATGGTCAATGACATACAAACAGGAAGAGGATTGCAAACAGTTCATAAAAGATAACGCAAAGATGCTGTGGATAACCGATGGCTCCAGTAACCTTGATGAATTGAAGGAAAAAGTGTCGCACATATATTTGAGAAGGGTTAAGGAAGATATACCTGGTATTGTCAATAAAACTGTACATGAACTGTTCTACGACCTTACGCCGAAACAGACATATGAATACAGCCGTTTGTGGGATGAATATGAGAAACAACGTCTTGAAACAAACCCTGATGATGAACTCAACAAAGACCTGATAGAAGGCGGCATATATAGAAGGTACCTTTCAAATGAAATGGTGCCTCATACAATAAAACTTGTAGAGGAACTTCTGGAAGATGGCAGGAAGGTTGTAATAGGCTGCTGTTATGATGAAGAACTATATACCTTGCAGGAGCATTTCAAAGATAAATGCGTGGTTTATAACGGCAAAATGACCGCAAAACAAAAAGACGCGGCAAAAGACAAGTTCATGGAAGACAAGAAAGTCAGTGTAATGATTTGTAATATTATGGCCGCTGGTGTGGGTCTATCACTTACAGCATCAAATGCACTGGTATTCAATAACATATCATTTGTTCCAGGAGATAATTTACAATTTGCTGACAGGGTACATAGGCTTTCTTCCACGGAGGACGTTGATATCTATTACCAGATTTTCAATGATACACAGTATGAACATATGTGGAATATCGTTTTAAGAAAGAGTCTTGTAATAGGCCAGGTGATTAAGAAAGAAGATGAAAAATAAGAAAGAAAATGAAAAATAAGAAATTAAGAATGGCTGACCTTCTATTCCTCGTGAAGGCTGGAAAATATGACGAGATACCGGAAGGTTATAAGATAGAGTGGTTATGCGGAGCGCCAGGAGAAGCGTTCAAGTTCGATGTTACCGATAAAGACATTACGATAACGAGAAATACCGATGCTCCGAAGCCGACAAAACTGACTTTGATTGGTGATTACGTACTATTTTTTCCTTTACATGATTTACTAGAAGAAGTTGATTATGGGACCATTACTCTTCAAACAAACCTTGAACTAAAGACGATTGATGCGGTTTACGACGTAACAAAGGTGAACACCAGGCAACTTATGGAGTTTATAAGGAAATCATCAGAAGCGGTAATCGGAAGGCGTTTCAATAAGAAGGAAGCGACTTTTGATATACGTGTGAATCTACCTGAATCGAAGGGGTATATGGACATTTTTAACCTATTCCCAACAGAAGTAGAGTTTCCGGGGCTTGATGGTGAAGAGGAGATAAAGGAAGTATACGCCAAATACACCTGTGATTACTTCCATATGTATCCTAAAGAGGATTCTTCGATAAAATAGTAAAAATAGGTAAAAAATAACCCCCAGGATAGCCCGGGGGTTTTTATTTATTTGTTTCTTCTACTATCTTTTTTCTGTTGTGCCTCTATTTCTTCCTTCTTGCGAAGCATGTCGTTCATTTTCTTTCGAAAGTTGTCCATCGAATCCTTCTTTCTCTTGTCCGCTACTTTTTTGTTATAGTCGTCAACAGCCTTTTTGTTGAAATTTCTTTGGAACCAGTTTGGTTTTTCAATTCCATACTGGTCTTTCTTCTCATCCATCTCTCTCAAGACTCTTCCGACCATCCTTCTCATCAATGATTCGCAGATGTAACTTTTAACATCATCAGGATTGAGCGCCTCTACCTCATATTCAACAGCAGCCATCACGACATCATACATTTCACGGTCAAGACCGGACAAATCTTCTGCAAGTTCCCAGTCTTCAATCTCTGATGTGGAGTTGGAAGGTGTATCGTAGTCACCGGGGTCTTCACTTGTGCTGATTGTAACATTTATTAAAACCTCGAACGGGAGTTCATTCTCATCTATGATTTCTGAAATGTCCCCAGGAACCCTTCCATAAACCTTCTCGAAGGCATATGCATATGCATCATCGCTTATTTCGAGCGTATAGTTTCCCTTAGCGGGGTCGCCTTCTCCATCCTCACCATCATAGTCAAGGTCTCCATCAGGAAGCCTTCTGTAAATTGATTTTTCGCTTAATTTAATTTTTTTTTTACTCTCGTTAACCGGCGTGCTGATGAGTTTTGTAATTGCATCACACAGGTTGTAGAGATACACATATCCGTAAGCCTCGTCAGCCTCATCCGGGTCATCTGTTGCCCACTGTCCAATTAAAACCATGAGGGAATCATCGTTATAATATCCGTTGAAGCCCATCGGCTTTATAACGACCCATCTTCCGTCTCTCACTGAGAAGCAAACGCCCTGGTTTCCACGGAATCCGTAAACAGGACTTGCCCCCCACTTATCAAGACAAGGCTCGATTTCAGGATAAATGTCATCATAGATAACGCTCTCGTCGTGAGGTCCCTGAGTTTCATCGAAAGATTCGTCAAGTTTTGTATTTCTACGCTTTCTCATCTGGTCCATTGTATCCTTACCAGGTCCTCTCTTCTTATTTCCGATAGCTGGTGAATATTCGAGGTCAACATTATGTTCAAGAGCCTCTTGAATCTTCTCCTTTATAATTTTATGGAGTTCAGCCTCCGTAAGTTTTACTATTTTTCCCATTGTAATGTTGATTTTCTCTATAAATATCTTACATTTACAGAAAACAGACACATGGCTGAAGAACAATATATCGTTTTTGCTGAAAAAACAGGTTCCGACGAGTCAGGTAATAATTTTTACAGGCTTCTGACATCAAATGACCCGGAAATAGTCTGGGGAGACAACTTTGAGCAGACTCCAGCCGGTGTAATACCTGATTTGGAACCTGATTCACAGTCAATAAACAACGAATACCTGCTTACTACCAAGTTAGACCTTAAAACGGCGGTTGATAGTACGTGGTTTTCCCTTCAGGACTGCATAGACGGCATAATTGCCCTTCTTTTTTGCGGAGAAGGGGAAAAAATCGTCAATATACCGTTCGGAATGCCAATGAACGATGTAAAACACTATGTTTTGTGGTTTGAAGGCGACCTGAAGAAGATGGAATACACACCAAAGGAAGAAAAAAAGGAGAAAAAAGATGGAGAAGAAGAATCTTAAACTTGTTTTCGCCTCTCCAGTAGTGGTAAACGACAAAAACAGGAGTTATACCTATAAATTATATTATAGTGACAACCCAGATGTCGTCTGGGGCAACTATTGGGACTATGATAACCCGTCATTGGTTGATGATGAGGACATATTCCCACAAGAATCAGTTATTTCAGACACGCAAATCATAAATTCAGACTATAAACTTGGTCTCGCCAGGGAAAATGCATGTTATCCGCTATTGTATTGCACTTATGGCATCCTTGCATTGGCTTGGATTGACATTGAGGGGCTTGAAAACTACCCTGAACAGGGTCGTGGAGTACTGAAATTTGGTATGGACTATGATGAAGTGCAAAAAATTATCGAACAATATAAAAAATTGGCTTGACTTTTATAGGTTTCATCATTAAATTCTCAAAAAAGACTGTTTATGGACAAAAAAATTAGAGTTTTAGTTGTTCCTTCGGATACATTCGGTGTTTTCAAATTCCGTTGCGACATTCCTACCAAGTCACTCCTGAAATATCATGGTGACGAGTTCGATGCTGTTATCGATATGAAGCCTGATTGGAACAATGTGGACGCACTGGCTGAAAAATACGATATAATTCACTTCCATAAGGGAATTCATAAGGATATGAATGCGTTCTGGGCTGTAATCAAGAAGTTGCAGGAGAAGGGAGTGAAGATTGTCATGGACGTTGACGACGCATATTGGCACATCGACAAGACGCACCCTTCATATTACGCAAATGTAAGGAACCAAATCCCTGAAAAGGTTCGTGAAACCCTGAAAATCGTTGACTGGGTGACCACCACAACACCAATCTTTGCGAAGGAA